>Ga0181612_107915_pt1 | contig 41260 bp, 28 predicted proteins | sample HoacroProtozoa21_FD_119630 | JGI IMG/M metagenome (GOLD analysis project Ga0181612, IMG submission 119630) | Hoatzin crop microbial communities from Cojedes, Venezuel. Combined Assembly of Gp0051906, Gp0051904, Gp0051908
AGACGCGGCTGAGGTCCATCGCTTCGACGGCCGAGGCGCGGCAGGGATCCGCCGCTTCGGCGGCCAAGGCGCAGCGGAGATCCGCCGCTTCGCTAGCCGAGACGCGGCTGAGGTCCATCGCTTCGACGGCCGAGGCGCGGCAGGGATCCGCCGCTTCTTCAGCCGACTGCCGCTCAAGGGCCTCGCGCACGCGCTCCATGTCCTCCCGGCTCGCGGCGACCTCGAAAAGCGGCTCGCCGCCGCAGGCGTAGTCCCTGAAGAAATCCGCGTTGCTCCCGTAGCGGCAGCTTACGCTAAAAGTGACGCCGGCGAGCCTGACGCGCACCTTCCTTAAGCCGTTTTCCTGAATTTCCGGATTTTCAGCTCGGCATCCCATGGCGGCTCCTTCTAAAAAACACTACAGCCCATACTTAGACGCGGGAAGCCATCGTCTCCGCGCCTTTCATCCGCGCCCGCGCTCTCCTTAAAGCCCAACAGCCTAATCTTAGCCGCCCGAATGCCGCCTGTCCACACTGTAGGAGGCGCTTTCCCCGCCCCGCGCTGCCGGTTCTTTTCTCCAAAAGCATATTTTCTTTTTCTTTTTGCAAAAACTCTTGCATTTTCACGCTATTCATGTTCAAATATCAGCGTGAGACAGATACGGAAAGCCCACGGCTGTACGCCGAGCTCTCCGACCGCAATTTTAAAAGGAGACGCGATATGATATTCGACAAAGAATTCGATGCGGTTAAGCTTGATGACGAAGTGCTCGGCAGCGTTGCCGGCGGACTTTGCGGGGGCACCAAGTCCGAGAGTGATTTCGATCTGGACAAGGGCGAGCAGTGCCCGCTCTGCAAGACCACGAATACGTGCCTCATCGTAAACTATACGCCTGCAGGATCCACCAAGACCTATACCCACTACTGCACGAACTGCAAGAAGTACTACATCAACAACACCCGAGACAACAGCAAGTACTTCAATTACTACAATAACAAGTAACTAAAAGCTATCCTTGCTTGTCAAGCACCCTACGGAGCCCGCGGCAGCGGGCTCCGTTTTTATGGGAGATCGAGCCGCGCGTCCGCTTCAGCACATTTAACCTGCGAAGAGCTTTACCTGATCCTGTATTTTGTTCCTCGGCCGACGCCTTCCTGCACTATAACTTCTTTTTCCAGAAGATCCTTCAGCAGCTTCCCGACCTTCGAGCGTCCGAAACCCGTGCCCGGAGCTATTTCCCCAATCGACTTCGGCATGACCTTGCTCAAGGCGCCGTACACATTTTTCTCATCCTCCGAAAGGCCGATATTATCCTCGAAAACCGGAAGCGACACCTTGATTGCGCTGTCGCTGATCTCGAACTTAGGCTTCTTTGCGCTGGATTTGTAGGACTCTTTTATCCTCGTGACCCCAGTGCCGAATATCTCAACCAGTTTAAGCCTGAAAAAAACATTTGCCAGAATAGGATTCCGCAGCACGGGCAAGTTTCCCTTTAAATAATCCGATTCGCTGATCCCCGCGGGAAGGCCTCCCGGCGAGACGACCTCGATCCTGTCCTCAAACATGGATATGCGGATCTGCGCATCGACATCCCACTGCCTGTGTATCAGTGCGTTGGCAGCGGCTTCACGAAACGCCTCCTCGGGAATCAAAGCTTCCTTCCTGCGGGAGATTCCGTCGACCACTTCGTAAACGTAATAATCTCTGTAGATCCCCACGGCCTTCTCGTAGGCTTCAAGCGCGGAAACGTTTTTTATAGTCTCGCGCTTTTGAATTATGCTGATGCTTTCGCCGAAACGCGCTATATCGATCCCGGGAAAATCATTTTCGTCCGCCAAAATGGCGGCGGCATTGTTATATCCGTCCCTGTCAGAATATAAATTGAGCGTCCTCAGCGTGTCATGATTGAACGCTTCAAGATTGGCTTCCCTCTTCAGATAACGCTCCAAGACCTCGAACTTAAGCTCCTGAACATCGGCCGAAACGGCGTCATACGTAAGATTGCTGCCCTGCAGTATCAGCCGCTTAAGCTCTAGCGGATCAACCTCAACCGTAGCGGTATCATGGCGCCTGTACGCCTTGGATTTGTATAAATAAGGCTTGTCAGCGCCGGGCTCTACCGTCAGCGTAACTGTTTCGTCCGGGTTTATCTTCAAGAAATAATCAGGCACCGGCGAAATGCTGTCGTTGATTCTGTTTTCAATCGAAAGGCACGCCGCCTCCGCATCGGCAAGGCCTTTGGCTTCGCCGCTGTCGTCAACGCCGAAAATAACGCGCCCGCCATTGTAATTGGCGTATGCGCTCACAGTTTTGAGGAAAGTGTTCGTCACATCCTCTTTAAATTCGATTTCAGGGCCTTCCCTCACGGCTGCGCCCTCCCTCCGAAAGAATTCCTTTAGGGAAAGCATAAATGATTTCGCGCGCAAAAGCAACCGCAAATTTTTACGTTTGTTTTTGCGTGCGTTTTTCGCGCGGTTTCTGGGTTTATTTCGGTTGTAAATCCAATCGTATTTGTTTGCAGCCGTTTTCAAACGGAATCTTATTTGCCCCGCAGCGGCGGATTACCGCCCTCGGCGCGTCAAATCCTCTTCCCTTCCGATGCCTGCTTTTATTAATTAGGGTGCAATCCCAATAGTTGTGATACAATACTTGCGTTTTATGGATTCGCGCATTCGCGGGAGATACTCGTATGAAAGACAAGAAACATTGGAACTCCGGCCTCTTCATCGCGGCGGGCACGGCGGCGGCGGTTGCCCTCTTGGTGTTCATGCTCGGGATGAAGGTACTTAAGGCCAACGTAGGGGCGGCCACGCGCAGCGGCACGGCCGCGGAAGAAAGCTCCGCCGCAGGTTCTTCATTTACAGAATCGGAAAATGATTCGTCAAGCGCCTCCTCTTCGAACCTTGAGGGCGAGGCCGAATCGTCCGACTACATGCCGGACGCCTCGCTCTACGCGCAGTACGACGGCAGGCGGCAGGTGACGGCTACTCCGACGCCTTCGCCCTCGCCCTCGCCGACGCCGCTTCCGACCGCGACGCCCACGCCCACGCCCGTGCCGCAAAATGACGCCGAGTTCGTCGCCTCCGCGCTTTCGGGAAAGAGCGGCCTTGCCTTCTACACGACGACCGCGGGCGGCCCCTGGCACACGGACGTCACGCTGCTTTCGGACGCTTCATTTTCGGGAGAGTACAGCCGCACGGCCGCGGAGCGCACTTCGGCCTATACTTCCGTCGTGTCACAGTGCACCTTCACGGGCTGGATGCAGGACGTATCCTCCACGGCCGACGGCGTGTACAGGATGACGGTCATCCTCACCGCCCAGACCCCGACCGGCAGCGAGAACAACTCCGGCGGGATACTCTACAAGTACACCCTTCCCGAGGGCATATCCCACGGCGACACGGTGTACCTCTTCGCGCCGGGAGCCGCGGCCAGCGAGGTTCCCGAGGCGTGCAGGACGTCGCTTTCTTCGATGGGCATCACCATCGGGACGACGACGGTCGGAAGGTACGTCCTCTACGACGAGTCGACGCAGACCGCGTTCGCGGTGTACGGGGGCTGAGGACGGACGCAAAACCTTAGCAAGCCATGGCTTCGGATGCGGCGCGCTGCGGCGGACTTTTCGAACCGCGGATAAACCGAGGCGGTCCGTCCTGCTCCGACTGCAGGCATCACGAATCTCCGGTTTTGCTCCGGACAGCCTATTCATTCCCCACAACCATTCAGGAACTAAAAAGCCGGGCTTCCGCCCGGTTTTTTCATGCCCGGGCATCGGTCCCTTTAGCGCAAAGAAAAAGGACCTCCGCCAAAGCGGAGATCCTCGACGTGCGGAACAAGATTCGAACTCGCGACCTTCTGGTCCGTAGCCAGACGCTCTATCCAGCTGAGCTACCCGCACGTGCTGCATTTGCTGCAACGTTAAGTATGTTACCGCTGCCTTTTATATTTGTCAAGCACTTTTGTCGGGCGTTTTCAAGCGGTCATTTACAGAAGTATGACCCCAGCCTTCTGGCACTCCTCGCGCATTTCTTCCGGCCAGACCGAAGCCTGTACCTCTCCGATGTGGACGCGGCCGAGGAGCAGCATGCACAGCCTCGACTGCCCGATTCCGCCGCCGATCGAATAGGGGAGCTCGCGCGAAAGGAGCATCCTGTGGTAGGGAAGCCCGGCGCGTTCCTCGCAGCCGGCGGCCTTAAGCTGCGCCAGCATCGAATCCTCGTCGACGCGGATTCCCATCGAGGAAATCTCAAGGGCCATGTTCAGCGGCTCGAACCAGAAGAGGATGTCGCCGTTCAAGCTCCAGTCGTCGTAGTCCGGAGCGCGGCCGTCGTGCGGCTCTCCGTCCGCGAGCGGCCAGCCGATGTGCTCGATGAAGACCGCCCCGTGCTCCTTCGTGATCGCGTTCTCGCGCTCGCGGCGGGTCATCTCAGGCCACCTCTCCTCAAGCTCCTCGGTCGTCACGAAGGTGATATTTTCGGGAAGCCTGTACACGGCGTTCGGCCACTTGTACCAAACCTCGTGCTCCATGTGCTTTATGACCTTGAAGATGCGCTCGACGACCGCGTGCAGGACGTGCGGCGTGCGGTCCTCCTTGCGGATGACCATTTCCCAGTCCCACTGGTCGACGTAGCAGGAGTGCAGGTTGTCGAGGTCCTCGTCGCGGCGGATGGCGTTCATGTTCGTGTAGAGGCCTTCGCCCGGCGCGAAGCCGTACTTCATAAGTGCGTAGCGCTTCCACTTCGCCAGCGACTGCACGACCTCGTAAGTCGCGTCCGGCATCGCCTTGATGTCGAAGGAAACGGGCCTCTCGACGCCGTTGAGGTTGTCGTTAAGTCCCGACGCCCTGTCGACGAACAGCGGCGCGGAAATGCGCTCTAAGTTCATCTGGCTTCCGAACTCGCGCTGGAAGAGGTCGCGGATAAACTTTATCGCGTCCTGCGTCGTCCGCACCGACATATGCGGGTCGTACCCTTCCGGTAGAATGAGGCTCATCTATGCTCCTTTCGCGGCGCGTTGGCGCCTGCTCTTTAATACCGCTTCGCTGCGTCCGCCCGGGCCTTTTTTGAAAATGAAAGCCTCCTTCGCTTCCACCCTCAGCAAACCTAAACGGCACGCCCCGTATCATACTACCGCGCCGGCGGGCTGTCAAAGCCGCCGTGCGCCTCCCTGCTCCCGCTTCGCCGCCTCCGCGCCGTCCCTTGCAACCTCCGCGGTCGAATGGTCGGCGGGGAAAATTTCATCGAGCCTTTCCGCGTCGAGGTCCCGCCCTATCACTATCAGGGCGTCCTGCCCCTCGGCTACGCGGACGCGCTCCGTCTTGTCCTTCGAGGCATTTACGGAAATGAACCCGTCCGCGTCCCTTATAAAGCCCTTGACCCTTATGGCCTCTCCGGCGGAGGCGTCCTTAAAAAGCCCTTCTATCCTCTTGAGCGCCTCCGCGGCTTCAAGCTTCACCCCGAAGAAGAAGACCGAGTCGTACCCAGCTACATTCCGCTTGGTGAAGGCCGCCTCACGAAAGCCCGCGCGGGAGACGCGGCGCAAGATTTCGTCGCTTAGATATTCATTTTCCGAATCGGGCTTCGGGAAGGGGAGAGCGTCGGCGGCGGAAAAGCGCCTCGCGCAGCCGATTTCTTCCAGGGCGGCGTTGACTGAGGCAACGGTTTTTTCAACTGCCGCTTCCGCTGCCGCCTCATCCCGCGGCGCCGCGCTGACTATGAGGACGCCCGCCGAGGCCGCCTCCGAGGCCAAAGTGTAGCGCTCTTCGGCCGAAAGGCCGTCAAGGCCGTCCGCGCGGACGAGGCAGGCCGCCGTTCCTATGCGGCAGCGGCTTTCGAGCATTTCGTCGCGGAGCGTGTCGAAGAATTCGTCCGTGTCGAACACGCCCGAGGGCTCGACGATTATGCGCCCGTAGCCGAGGAGCGAGAGCGTCAGGAGCTTGGTCTTGAAGCGTCGGACGCGGCAGGAGGCGTCGCACCCGCCCGCGACCATCTCCATCGGGATGCCGCTCTTTTCGAGCTCGGTCAAAAGCAGGCGGTCGACGTTGACCGCCCCGTGGTCGTTCACGAGGATGCAGGCCTTCTCCCCCTGCCGGATAAGGAAGGGGGCGTACTGCTTTATGAAAGTGGTCTTGCCCGAGCCGAGGAAGCCCGTGATCAAATCAACTGTCGTCATGATTCATTTTCCTGAAAATGCAAAGCCCCGCGCTTTAAAGTTCCCGCGCGGGGCTTGATGGTTACATATTTTCCAGCTCGCTGATCCACGCGGCCGAGCAGGCGTCGGACGGCATGCGCAAATCGCCGCGCGGCGAGACCGCGACCGATCCGACCTTCGGGCCGTCGGGCAGGCAGCTCCTCTTGTACTGCTGCCCGAAGAAGCGCCAGTAGAACTTCTTCAGCCACTTCATTATCGTTTCCGCGTCGTACTCGCCCGCGAAGGTGCGCACCGCGACGCGGTAGATCTTCGACGGCGAAAAGCCGCCGCGGAGCATGTGGTAGAGGAAGAAGTCGTGGAGCTCGTATGGTCCGACGAGGTCCTCCGTCTTCTGGGAGATCTCGCCGCCGCCCGTCGGCGGAAGGAGCTCCGGAGAAACAGGCGTGTCGAGCACGTCGAGCAGGGCGCGCGTGAGCGCTTCGCTGTCGGCGGTGTCGGCGCAGTAGGCGACCAGGTGGCGGACCAGGGTCTTCGGAACGGATGCATTTACCGCGTACATCGACATATGGTCGCCGTTGTACGTCGCCCAGCCTAGCGCGAGCTCGGAGAGGTCGCCCGTGCCGACGACGAGGCCGCCGTGCTTGTTGGCGAGGTCCATGAGGACCTGCGTCCTCTCGCGCGCCTGGGCGTTCTCGTAGGTTACGTCGTGGTCGTCCTCGCTCTGCCCGATGTCCTTGAAATGCAGGAGGACGGCCTCGCGGATGGGTATCTCCATGAGGGTCGCGCCGATTTCGCGGGTGAGCGTCACGGCGTTGTTGTACGTGCGGCCGGTGGTGCCGAAGCACGGCATCGTGACGCAGAGTATCCCCTTGCGGTCGAGCTTTAAGCGGTCGAAGGCCTCCGCCGTCACGAGGAGAGCGAGGGTCGAGTCGAGGCCGCCCGAAATGCCGATTACGGCGCATTTTGAACCTATGTGCTCAAGCCTCTTCTTAAGGCCCATCGCCTGGATCGCGAGGATCTCGCGGCACCTCGCCTCCCTGTCGGCTTTTCCCGAGGGCACGAAGGGGCGCGACGGGTAGACGCGCTCAAGCTTCGTCTCGCGAAGCGGGAGCTTGAAGCGGATGAAGCGGTAGCCGTCGTTCCTGATCTCGAAGGTCGTCATGCGGCGCCTTTCGGCGGTCAGGCGCTGGAGGTCAAGGTCGGCGTAGACGGTTTCATTTTCAAAGCGTTCCGCCTCGGCCAGGAGGGAACCGTTCTCGGCGATCATGTTCTGAGCGCCGAACACGAGGTCAGTCGTCGACTCGCCCTCGCCCGCCGCCGCGTAAATGTAGGCGCTAAGCAGCGCGCCCGACCTGCCGGTTACGAGCTGCCTGCGGTAGGAATCCTTTCCGACGACCTCATCCGAGGCCGAGAGGTTGACGATGACGCCCGCGCCGTTCATGGCATGGACAGTCGAAGGCGGATTCGGGACCCACAGGTCCTCGCAGATTTCCGCCGCGATCCGAAGCTCGGGCAGGCTGTCCGCCTCGAAGATGAGCTTCGTCCCGAAGGGCACTTCCCTCCCGAAGAAGCTGACCGTCTCCTCGACGCCCGCCCCTGAGGCGAAGTGCCTCGCCTCGTAGAATTCTCCGTAATTGGGGATGTACGACTTCGGCACGAAGGCGATGACCTCGCCCGCGTTAATGACGGCGGCTACGTTGTAAAGCTTGCCCTTAACTTCGAGCGGCATCCCTATGAAAATGATCCCGTCGACGCCGCTTAAGCTTTCAGCGAGCTTCTTAAGCGCCTCCTTAGCCGCGTTAAGCAGCGTGCCCTGCCAGAAGAGGTCGCGGATGTCGTACCCCGTAAGGCACAGCTCGGGGAGCACCATGACCGCGGCTCCCCGCTCGGCCATCTCCCGCACCTTCTCCGCGATTTTTTCCGCGTTGAAAGCGACGTCCGCTACTTTGACCTGCGGCGTTCCGGCCGCAGCCTTGACGAATCCGTGGCGCATATCGTCCCTCCCTTAAATTAATGCCGAACCTTTTTCAAAACTCGGCGTTCTTAACGTTCTTCGCGTGCCCCTCGTCCCAGAAGGACTTGTTCATGCTGAAAGCGCGGCGCATCCTTTTTGGCAGGCGCTTGTACGCCTTTCCGAGCTTAAAGCCCATGAACTTCGCCGCGCTGTGGAACACGAGCTTAAAGATCAGCCTCTTCTGCCCGCTCTCCTTTAAGTAGAGGGCCGTCTGCTTCACGAGCTTCTTTCCCTCGCCGACCACGGCGACCGACTTGAAGACCTCGGGGTGCATCGCCTGCGATACCCCGTTGTCAAAGTTCCTTTCGAACTGCTGCCGCGCCGTGTAATTGTGCGAATGGACGACCCGCGCCTCGGCGCAGTAGGCGACCGCGCCCCCCGAGAGCACCGTCTTTCCCGCGAAAATCATGTCCTCGTTGAAAATGCACGGAACCTCGAAGCCTCCGTTCGATACCAGGTAGTTCCTATCGTACATCGCGCAGACGTCCGAGCAGAAGAAGGCCTTGATGCCCAGGCGCCTGATGTCCTTTTTCGTCTTGACCGCGCTCGTGTCGGGGTAGTTGAACTGCCTCGTGTACCTCTCGATTACCCCGCAGCTGCCGTTCGGGGAGCTGCCGCGCGTAGGCGACCTTCACGTCCTTATTTGAAAATGAGCCGACAAGGCGCTCGACCAGGTACCGGTCCTTCGGCACGGCGTCCTGCGTCATAAAAAGCACGTAGTCCGCGCCGGAAAAGCCCGCGCCCATGTTCCTCGTGCCGCCGTGGTCGAACTCTTTTTTGGAAATGTGGAAGACCTCGACGTTGGCCATGCCCTCGATGAGCTCCGGCCTGAAATACTTTTCTTCGGTGTTGATGAGAAGGATGTGGCTTAAGGGAAAGCTCTGCGCGGCGAGGGCGCGCATAAGCCTCCCGAAGGCTGCGTCGGGCTTGTATACGGGTATTACGGCATCGACCGTCGGCTGCTTTTCGCCCCGCTCTTCGACCATTGCTTCCTCCTTAGCGGCGAACGGGCGGCCCGCTTCCTGCAGTCCGCCCGTAATTTTACAAACTTTATATGCACCCTGCTTATTTTACAGTGTCGGCCTCTCCGCCAGACGTGCGCACCGCGCTGTTTTCGATTGCCTCCTCACGCCTTTCTAATCCGATTCCGCTGGCGTTCACTATGTAGTCGCTGAAGCCCTTGACCGTGTCGGACACTTCGTAGGACTCGACGTCGAAGAGCCACTGATGAAGCTCGGAGACGTTCAACTCAAGCGTTACCGCGACCGATATGTCGACCGTCTCGCCTATAGTGCCCGCGCCCAGGCGCTCGAAGGGCCAGGTGGCCGTCTTCTCGATTTCATAATTGAACATCTGCGAAGCCATCGACATTATCTTCGACTGCGAAAGGTTCGTGTAGCAGTAGGGCAGCACTTCCTCGATTACCGACTGAGCGGCCGCCAGCCCCTGCGACTTGACCTTGTCGACTATCTTCTGGATGACTAGCCTCTGGCGCTGCGTGCGCGCCGCGTCCCAGCCCCTGGTGTACCTGATTCGGCAGTAGGCGACCGCCTGAATGCCCGACAGCGTATATTCCCTGAGTTCCTGTCCCGCCGTGACATCGAGCGTATCAATGGGGATTCCCGTTACATTGGATATCTCGACCTGGTAGTTGTTGAGGTGGACCGCCTCCTGCTCGGTGAGCGATATGTTTATTCCGCCGATCGCATCGACTAAGTAGGCAAGGGCCCTGAAGTCCACGACCGCGTAGTCAGTGATGTTGAGGTCGAGGTTCGCGTTGACCATCGAGAGCATACGCGTGATCCCGCCCTTTGCGTAGGCGTTGTTGGCCTTGTTGTACATGCCGATGTCCGTGTTGTCGTCGCTCATGATATTCATGTACGTATCACGCAGGATCGAAATCATACGGACCTGGCCGGTGGAGTTGTTGATGCTGGCGATGATCATCGTGTCGCTGTTGCCTTCGGGTTTTTCGGCATTGCGGCTGTCGACGCCGACGAGCAGGATGTTGGTGTATCCCTCAAGGTTGAGGTTCCCCGCGACCTGCTTGTCGATGTATACGTCGTCGGTGTCCTGTATGGTGTTGTTGTCGAGGCCCGATCCGACCTTGTCCCTGAGGTTCATCTTAACCCAGGCGAAGGCGAAGACCGCGACCGCCAGCACTGCCAGCACCACGAGCTCAACGATAAGTATCGCGAGCCCCTTCTTGCCCTTCTTTTTCTTGCTGCTGTTCTTTTTCTTCGATACGGGAGCGCCGCCTCTGGCTATCCTTCCCTCGGAATCCCTGCGGATCCTCTGGGGGTCGGACTGGCGCCTTGCCCCCGACGAACTTCCTTCCCGCACGCGGCTGCCGCTGTCGTCGCGGCGCACGCGCCTTACTTCTCCCGAGGTTCCATCGCGGCGGACCTGGCCGTTGGCCACGCGCCTGGTCCCGTCCGCGCTCCTCGCTGCCGAAGAGCTGCGCCTTGCGCCGTCAGAGCTCCTATTTCCCGATGCGCTGCGCCTAGTCCCGTCCGCGCTCCTTACGCCCGACGCGCTGCGCCTTGCGCCGTCAGAGCTTCTGATTCCCGAAGAGCTGCGCCTTACGCCGTCAGAGCTCCTGGTTCCCGATGAGCTGCGCCTTACGCCGTCAGAGCTCCTCGTGCCGTCCGCGCTCCTCGTACCTGAAGAGCCGCGCCTTGCCTGTCCGCCCTCGGAAGCGCGGGAAGACGTCCTCGACGAATTTCCCGAAGCCTCCGACGTCCTCCTCGTCCTTGCCGAAGAGTCCGAAGAACTGCGCCTTACAGTGTTCCTTGCATCCCCCTCACTGTAGCTGCTGCTCCTGCGGTTATAGGAATCTGCCATTTCTTACCTCTCAATAAGCGTTTTTGTTGATAAAACCCCTGAAGACCGTGAGGAAGAGGATCTTGAAGTCCAGTCCCATAGTCCAGTTCTCGATGTAGTACAGGTCGTAGTCTATGCGCCTGCGTATCGAGGTGTCTCCTCTGTAGCCGTTGATCTGGGCCCAGCCGGTCATGCCCGGCCTGACCTGGTGCTTTACCATGTACCGCGGTATTTCCTCTTGGAAGCGCTCCACGAAGAAGGGCCTCTCGGGCCGCGGCCCGACCAGCGACATCTCGCCCCTGAGGACGTTGAAGAGCTGCGGGAGCTCGTCGATGCTGGTCTTCCTCATGAACCTGCCGATTCCCGTGACTCGGGGATCGTCGCGCACCGTCCATGCCTTTGTCTCCTTGTCCGGCGCCTGCATTACCATGGACCGGAACTTGTACATCATGAACGGCCTGTTGTGAAGCCCGACCCTCTCCTGCTTGAAGATGACGGGTCCCGGCGAAGTCGCCTTGACGACGGCCGCGCAGCCAAGCATGAGCGGCGAAGCCAGAACGATGCATATCAGGCTGGCAACAATGTCGAAGAGGCGCTTTACCGCCGCGTTGAAGGTATTCGTGAGCGGCACGTAGCGGATGTTCACTACGGGCAGCCCGAGGATATCCTCCGTGTACGGCTTGGTCGGTATAATATTATAGTAGTCAGGTATGAACTTGGTATGAACGCCCGATTTTTCACAGAGCGCGACTATCTGTTCAAGCCTGTAGTACTCGTTAAGGCCGAGCGTGATGGCGATCTCGTCGAGATGGTTCTCGGGAAGGATCACCAGCAGATTGTCGATGCGGCCGAGGACTTTCACCCCCTTGTACATCGTGCCCGCCTCTATCCTGTCGTCGAGGATGCCGCGGATCACGAAGCCCCACTGCGGGTTCGACGTGACGCGGTCTATGTACTCCTCCGCGGCGCGGCTGTAGCCGACGAGGAGCACGTTCCTCTGGTTCTTTCCATTTATCCTTATGCGCCGGACCACATATCCGGCGATAAGCCTCGCCGCAATGTCGAAGACGACGTTGAGGCCGAAGAAGGTCGCTATCATGATGCGCGACCAGTCCTGCTCGTGCATCAGCTGGAGCACCGTGAAGAACACGAGTATTCCGATGATGTTCGCCTCTATGATAGAAGCGATTTCGCGTCGCCTGCCCCTTATCCGCTGCACGGAGTAAAGGCCGAGCGCGGCATAGAGGACTATCATGGCCGGGACGATCGCTATCAGCGCCCATCTGAAAAGCGCGAAAGAGACCGATTCCCTGCCGCCCTGGAAAATGTGCGGACTCTGGAACCGGAGGTACCAGGCAAGCCTGTACGATATGATTATGACCGCCGCATCGATTATCGCCTGAAAGCGGTTCATATATGCCTGGGTCTTTTCAATCATATAGCTTCCCCGCGGCTTTTCACCGCCCTGCCTCCGGCTTTGTCCGGGCCGCTGCAATTCCCCTTGCGCCCCTGCCGTTCCTTCGAACGTAAACTATACACTTCAAGGCAGGCATTTGCAAGGAAAAGCCCAGCCCGAAGCCCATTGATTTTGTCCTTAAAAATACAAATGCGCCGCGTTTTCCGCCGCCATTGCCCCGCTCCCGGCGCGACAGCCGGCTCCATCGGCGCCCCGGCGGCCAATATCAAAGGCCCCGCTTCACAGGATCCTTCTGACGCAGCCGGCGAGCAGCTCAAGCTCTATCGCCGCGAGCGTCTTAAAGTCCGTCCGCTTAAAATCGAAGCGCCTGCCCTCTTCATTTCCCTTCCTGCAGAGCTTAAAGCCCTCCGCGATACCCTTGACGTAGGTGCCTCCAAAGCCCTTGACGGTGAAAAAGGCCGCCTTGACCGTGAATCCGAAGAGGAGGAGCGGCGCGTTCAGCGCGACCATCCAGCCCGGCATGTTCTTATATATGAGGTAAATGCTGTTCCTCGACGAATTCTGTACCTTAAAAAGGTTGTAGACCGACCCTGAGGTCGCGCTGCCGACGTGGAGCACGTGGGCGCGCGGCACGAACACGTTCCTGTACCCCAGGAGCCGTGCCCTCCAGCCGATGTCCGTGTCCTCAAGGTAGGCGAAATGGTTCTCGTCGAAAAGCCCCGTCTCCTTAAGCTTCTTCATATCGTAAATGGCGGCTCCGGCGCAGCTTGAAAATATATCCGCGGGCTTCTTGTACTCCGCCGCCGGACGCCCCTTGCCCCTGGCGAAGGCCCATCCGAATGCGCAGTAGTAGTCCCCCGCCCCGTCGAGCAGGCTCCTGTCGTCCATTTTAAGCATCTTGGCCTGGCAGGAGAAGACGTCGCCGCGCCTTTCGATCGCCCTGACGAGCTCTTCGACGAAGTGCCGCCCCGCGACCGTGTCGTTGTTCAGCAAAATGCAGTAGTCGAGGCCCTCAGAAGCCTTAAGCCCTACATTTACCGCGCCCGAAAAGCCGGTATTCTCCGGAAGCCTTATGAGTTCTACCTCGGGAAACATCCTCTCGACGGCATCGGCGCTTCCGTCGGCGCTCCCGTTGTCAACCACGATCACGCGGTCGGGCGCAAGGCTCTGGCGGCGCATCGCCTCAAGGCAGGCCTTGTTGTACTTAAGCCCGTTATAGTTCGGTATGACCACAGATACAGTTGGTGCCATCAATCGGCCTCCCCTTTTCTTTTGAAAATGATCCCCTTTTGCCCTTGCCGCCGCGCCCTTAGTCTCCCCTCGGCGCCGGCGCGTCAGGCCTTCAGCGAATAGTCCCACCTCGCCAGCGTGAGGTTCGGGTTGTACATGGGGTCGCCCTCTTTTAGTATCCCGCTCCAGCGCTCCTTCATGTAGGCTATTTCCCCGTTGAAGCGCTCGACCTTTTCGGGCGTGTCCTCCGAGCCGCGGGTCTTCGACTCGTCGTGGTGAAGCTCGGCGTAGGGGTCGTAGACTATGAGGCGCCCGTTCTCGCGGAGCTTCAGGCAGAGGTCCACGTCGTTGAACGCGACCGCGAGCTCCTCGGTGAAGCCGCCCGCCTCGTCGAAGGCTTCTTTCTTCATGAGCAGGCAGGCCGCCGTGCAGCAGGAAAGGTCCTGCATGAGCGCCGCCTTGTGCATGTAGCCGCTCTGCGACTTCGGAAGGTCCACGAATACCGCGCCCGCGACGCCGCCTATGCCGATGATGACGCCGGCGTGCTGGATCGTGTCGTTGGGGTAGTAGAGCCTCGCGCCGACCGCCCCGACCTCGGGCCTAAGGCATACGCCGAGCATCTCGGAGAGCCAGTCGTGCGTGATGTCGCCCCGGACGTCGTTGTTCAAAAAGAGCAGGTAGCTCCCCCGCGCCTTCGAGGCCGCGTAATTGTTGATCGCGGAATAGTTGAAGGAGCCGCGGTAGCGCAGCAGCCTTATCCGCTCATCTTCCGAGAGCTTCTTGTAGAGCGAGAATACCTCGCGTCCCTCGCTGTTGTTCTCGACGATGAGGATCTCGTAATTGCCGTAGTCCTGGCTCCTTATCCCCTCGATGCATTTTTCAAGCATCGCGGGGGCGTCCTTGTTCGGGATGATTATGGAAACCAGGGGCTTTTCATTTACCGGATACTTCACCCGATAGAAGCCAAAATCCGGCAGCAGCGTCACTTCCCCCGCAGTGCCCGTCCTGGCGAGGTGCGCCTCTATCGCCCGCTTCCCCGCCTCGTAGGCGTACTGCTTGCTCATGGGATTGTCCGCCGTGGAGGCCTCGTGCGTCCTCCAGTGGTAGAGCACCTCGGGTATGTGGACGATTTTTTCGGCCTTCTCGCTGCAGCGCAGGATGAAATCGTAGTCCTGCGCCCCGTCCATCGACGGGTCGAAGGGGCCCGCCGCCTCGGCGAGCGACCTCTTGACGATCAGAAGGTGCGTGATGTAATTGTTCGACCTCAAGAGGTCGAGGTTGAAGTCGGGCTTGAAGTGCGGCTGGTAGTGCTCCCCGCTCTCCCCCCTGACCTTGTCCTCGTCGGAGTAGAGCATGTCCGCGCCTTCCTCGGCGATCGCCTTCGCGGCGCGGGCCAGGGCCTGCGGCGCGAGGAGGTCGTCATGGTCGCAGAAGGCTATGTACTCGCCCTTGGCGGCCGCCACCGCCTTGTTGGTATTTTCGGAAATGGAAGCGTTCTCGGGCAGCGGCACGTACCTGACGCGCGCGTCGCCGGCGAAGGCCGAAACCGCGGCGGCAACGCTCCTGCCCTCTTCATTTTCTTCAGAGGCCGAAGCGTCCGCTATCACGAGCTCCCAGTTGGCGTAGGCCTGGTTTTGGAGCGATTCTATGAGCTCCTTCATGAACTTTTCGGGCGTCTTATAGGCAGGCACGACGACCGAGACGAGCGGGCCGCCCGCGGTCTCTTCCGCTAGCCTTGAAAGCTCTTCCTGCGTCGGCCGATGGGCCTCGTACCACGGGCCGTAGTCCACGGCCGGAGGCGTAAGGCGCTCCTTCACCCTTGCGGCAAAGCCCTTCACCCCGTAGTGCTTGAGGTACATGAAGGCCTTTTTGATTTTATACGGTGCGATTCCCGCCATAGCTTCACCTTTTATCAATAACGCGCGCTCAGTTCGCAGGTATAACTGGAATTATGTTTATGAATACCCTGATTGAAATAATGGTCAGGAGGCCAAAATAGGCAAGCCGCCTGACGTATTTATTTTCCACGAAGGTCTTCGCCCCGAAGGAAATGTAGAAAATGAGTCCCATAAGCGCGGGATAGTAATACCTTCCCTGGGCCTGGTAGTCCTTGGCGTAGGCATAGAATACCGCAAGGGCCACGGCGAAAATGACCGCGAGCGCGGCACACACGAAAAGTGCCTTGCCCTTCCTGCCGGTTATGCCCGCGTCGCCAAGCACCGGCTTCTTCTTGAAGAAGGCTATCACAATCGCCGCGAACGCTCCGTACAGGCTGCAGCCGAAGATCAGGTAATAGGCGGCGTAGAGGTTCTCCTCCATCATCTGCGTCATGAACCCGAAGTAGCCGAAGAAGCTCCTTAGGACCGTCTTTAAGAAATCTCCGTTGTTCGCCCGGAACATTTCTATAAGGCTCAGGCCGTTCTTAAGCGGCGTCGAGTATAGCGCGGTCGTGTCCGGCCTTCCGTAGAGCTTGACGTACTCCGTGACCTTTGAGAAGCCGAGCATGTCGCCGTTTACGATATAGTTCCTGATGTAGAACGGCAGCACGCAGACGCCGACGAGGCCGACTATTAGCCCAAGGCACTTGAAGGTCTTGATCCTTGCCGCCTTTCCCTCGGGAGTCTTCTTCGTCCAGCCCTCGTCCTGAGTGAACACGAAGAAGATCATGCTCATCAAGATCCAGCCGAAGGCGTTGTAATAGCTCAGGGCGATTATGATTATCCCTATGGCTCCGATCAAGGCGTATCTCAGGTTCCAGCCTTCTTTCGCGACCGAAATCCAGACGTACAGGATGACCGCGGATCCGAATACCGCGAAGATGTCATTGTTAATATAGGAAGACAGGAACGCGTACTGCGGTATCATCGCGATGAGGAATACGCAGAGCCACTTGTACTTCTTTTCGGCTATCTTGTCGAGAGCCGCGAAAAGCACGGCGAGCGTCCCGATCCCGCACGCGGTGCTCGCGAGCCTGGCTGCCGTGAGCAGCGTAAAGTCCGTCGTGCGGACGAAGGACACGAGCTTCATGAACAAGGCTCCGACGAGAGAGGGGAAGTAGAGCGGATAGAGCGCGTAGGAAAAGCCCCAGCCCGGATCCCTGACCTCTACCTCCGACCCGATCGGAAGCGCGTTGTTCTGTACTATGAATTTGATTACGCGCAGGCGCATCTTCTCGTCCGGCGCGTTGTTCGAGCCGTAGGAGATTACCCAGACGAAATACCAGCAGAAAACAGCCGCGAGGAAAATCGCCTCGAAGAGCCTCTCGTGGCGCATCAGGATACCGCTTATCTTTTTTTCAGCTTCCTTGAACCTATTCATTTTCCAAAGCCCCCTTTAATCAACCAAGTACACAAGGGCATGGAAATATGCCTCATACATCATCGCGATCATGGTCACGCAGGCGAACAGCCGAAGAAGCCTTGGATGCTTTCCCACCATCTTGTATCCGATCGCGATCATAAGCATCATCGCCGGCAGCACGGGGTAGTAATAGCGGCCCTGCGGCTGGTAGTCGCTGGCATATGAATACCAAATCGCGAGCCCCGCGGAAATCATTGACGCCGCCGACGCGCAGACCATGAGCATTCCGGCCTTGCGCCCCCTAAGCCCGGAATCGCCCAGAAGAGGCTCCTTGTTGACCCCGGCGTTCAAAAGGGCGAATATGAAGCCGAATATCCCGAGCATGATAAACGTCATGTAGACCCCTAGGTATTTGTAAGGGATGAACACTTTAGAATATCCGAACGCTCCGAAGAAGCTGAGCAGCACCTTCTTTATGAAGTAGCAGCTGCCGTCGGAAAGCATGTCCAGGACGGTCCTGCCCTGCGCCTGATATGTGGTCGGCAGAGTGGCATAGAAGTCCTTGTCCCCATATATCGCGGTCGACGCGGCGACAGTCTTCATTCCTAAAAGGTCACCGTTAACCACAATGTTCCTGATAAAGAGAGGAAGAATGCAGACTGCGGATATGCCGACTATTAATAACATGCACTTGAGCGCGTTCCTGCGTTTCTTCTTTCCCTCTTCGCCCTTCGCGAAAATTCCCTTTTCCTGAGTTCCGAGGAAGAAGACCGCGCTCATCAGGATCCAGCTGTAGGCATTGTAGTAGCTTAAGCCTACGACGATGATCCCCGCCGTAAGCAAGAGCGAATTCTTGACGTTCCAGCCGTCGAGCGCCGCGTACACCCAGGCGCACAGAATCATCGAAATCCCGAAGACCGCCGGCATATCGTTGTTGAAGTATGAAGATACGTGGGCGTACTGGGGTATAAGCGCCATGAACACTGCGGCCATCCAGTTCCAGGGGCGCTTGACGATCCTGGTCAGGAGCTTCAGCACGAAATAGACCGCCCCCGCGCCCGCAAGGACGTCCACCACGCGGGCCGCCACAAGAAGGGCGAAGCCGTCGCCGGTGAAAATGCGGCATATCTTCATGCAAAGCGTGCCGAGTATAGAGGGCAGCAATGTCGGGTAAAAGGCGTATGAAAAGCCCCAGTACGCATTGCGGACGGATTCTTCCCAGCCCGTAGGCAGGGCGTTGTGGTCATAGATGTACACCGGTACGAGGTAGCGCATGGCCTCGTCGGCGCCGCCGTTGTACGGGAGCTTCACCGCGTGTATGAAATAATAGACGGCGCACAGTGCAAAAAACGCGAGCTGCATCGCCTTCTCGTGCTGCGCGCAGAAAGCGGCAGCGGCAGCGAATTTCATTTTCAAAGCCTTCATAAATCAATTGCTCCCCATAATGCTTGGCCTCAGAGCCCCCTTATGCCTCTCCGGTTTCTTTTAAGTAAGCCACGTAGCGCGCCAGCGCGTCCTGCCACGTCGGCAGCGGCTCAAAGCCCTGCTCGGCGATCTTGCTCCTGTCCATGCGGCTGTTGTACGGCCTCTTCGCTTTCGCGCCGTACTCTTCCGAGGATACCGGGAACACGGTTACGTTCGTAACCCCCGCCTCTTTGAATATCGCCTTGGCGAACTCGTACCAGGAGATGTACTCCCCTTCGTTCGTGACGTGGTAGATCCCGTACTTGTCGGTAAATATCATGTCCACTATGAGGCGCGCGAGGTCGTAGGTATAGGTCGGGGTTCCGACCTGGTCGCTGACGACCTTGAGCGAGTCGTGGTCTTTCGAAAGGCGCAGCATGGTGCGGATGAAGTTCTTGCCGTTCGCGCCGAAGACCCAGGCGATCCTGAGTATGAAATACTTCCTCAGGAGCTTCCTTACCGCCGCTTCGCCCTCGGCCTTAGTCTTCCCGTACACTCCGAGCGGCTCGTAGGGGTCGTCGACCTGCCAGGGGCGCGTGCCCTCGCCGTTGAATACGTAGTCGGTGGAGAAGTACATCATCGGGATGTCGAGCTTCGCGCAGGCCTTTGCGATGTTCTCGGTTCCGAGCGCGTTGACCTTCCTGCAGACGTCCTCCTTCTCCTCGGCGAGGTCGACCGCCGTGAACGCCGCGCAGTGGACGACCGCGTCGCACTCCGAGGCGCAGATGGCCGCGAACACGGCCTCCTCGTCGGTGATGTCGCAGCCCATGTAGGGCATCTTGGTGACTGCCGTTCCGTCGGGCATGCCGCTGTAGGCGGGGGCGAGGTCGCTGCCGACCCCTTCGATCCCGCGCTTTGAAAGCTCGTTCATGACGTCGTGCCCGAGCTGCCCCGCGACACCGGTTACGAATACGCGCATATGCTCCTCCCTTCTTTTTTGGGACGCGGCGTGCGCCAATCGTCCCGCGGCGGCCGTTTTTCAGGCTGCCTCTTTAAAGCGCGGGCGGGGTGAATGGGTACGAGCCCCGCCTGCTGCATTTACCGCTCAACTTTAATCAGAGGTTCCTCAGCGAGAAGTCCTGGGTCTCCATGGAGAGGTTCGGATTGTAGTACGGGTCGCCCGCCTCGAGGACGTCGCCCCACTTCTTCTGGAAGCACACGATCTCGCTCTGGAAGCGGCGCACCTTCTCGGGATCGCCCGTGTCGAGGCCGCGCGACTTCGACTCGTAGTGGTAGAGCTCCGCGAGCGGGTTGTACACGATGAGGTATCCCGCCTTGCGGATCTTAAGGCAGAGGTCGATGTCGTTGAACGCGACCGCCAGCTCTTCCGTGAAGCCGCCGACTTCGTCGAAGACGTCGCGCCTCACCATCATGCAGGCCGCCGTGACCGCCGAATAGTTCTGCTGCGTGATTATGCGGCACTGATAGCCGGGGAGGTTCCTGTTCTGGAGGACGAAGGCGTGGCCCGCGACCCCGCCCCAGCCGAGGATGACGCCCGCGTGCTGGATCGTATTGTCGTGGTAGTAAAGCCTTGCCCCGACCGCGCCGACGTCCTTCCTCATCGCGAAGCCCAGCATCTGCTCGAACACGTCGCCGGCGATGAGCTCGGTGTCGTTGTTCAGGAGCAGCAGGTATTCCGCGTCGGAATGGGACGCGCCGAAGTTGTTTATTTTCGAATAATTGAAGCTTCCCTCGTAGGTGACCACGCGGACGTTGTCATGCTCGCTCTTGAGCTTCTCGTAGTACTCGAAGGTCTTCTTCTCAGTGGAATTGTTCTCCACGATGAGGATCTCGTAGTTCGGGTACTTCTCTTTTTTGAAAATGCTCTGCACGCACTTGTCCAGATCGTCGATGTGGTCCTTGTTGGGGATCAGCACCGTCAGCGACGGCTTCGTCGGCCAGTGCCAAGTGGTATGGTAAATGCCGTGCGGGAGGCCTGCCTTTGCCGTCGCCGGCAGCCCGAGCCTCTTATAGTGGGCGTTGACCGCGCGCTCGCCGGCCTCGAAGGCGTACTGCTTGCTCTTGGGGTTGCCCGCCGTGCTGCCCTCGAAGCTCCTCCAGTGGTAGAGGATCTTCGGGATGTGGACGATGTTCTTCGTCTGCTCCGTGCAGCGAAGGACGAAGTCGAAGTCCTGCGCGCCGTCGAATTCGGGATCGAGGCCGCCGACCTTCTCAAGAAGGCTGCGCTTTACTACGAGGAGGTGGCAGATGTAGTTGCCGGAGTCGAGGAAGTCCGGCGCGAAGTCGGGCTTCATGTTCGGCTGGAAGAACTGATGGGCCTCGTTGACCTTGTCCTCGTCGGAGTAGAGCAGCTCGGTCTCGGGCTTGCGGTTTATCGCCGTGACGTTCTCAAAGAGGGCGTTAGCGGTAAGAAGGTCGTCGTGGTCGCAGAAGGCGATGTAGTCGCCCTTCGCCGCGTCGAGCGCGGCGTTCGTGTTCGCCGCGATGCGGAGCTGGGCGTCGTTCCTTATGACGCGGATCCTCTCGTCCATGCCCTCAAGCTCGTCGAGGAGCCTGTCGAAAGCTGCCCGGTCGAAGCCGCTGCCCTCGGCGTCCTTCGCCGAGCCCGAGCCGTCCGACATCACGAGCTCCCAGTTCGAATAGGTCTGGCAGCAGACGGAGTCGACGAACTCGCGGAGGTACTTTTCCGGCGAGCGGTAGAGCGGAACGACGATGGAAATGAGCGGCTCGTAGTCGAACTTCTTCCCGCGCTGAAGCTTAAGCTGGTTCGCGTCCGGAAGGTGCTTCTTAAGCCACCTCGGGTAGTCGTTCGAGGTGTTCCTGAGGTTCATCAGCTTCTCGCCCGACTTTCTTAATACCGCGCCTATCCCATTGTACTTAAGGTAGGTCATGCCTTTCCTCACGGTATCCGCCGCCTTGCCCCTCGCGATCCCGCTTCCGCTGGTCGGGAAGGACCTCGCATAGCGCTCCTTTCCGGCGCGCATGAGCAGGTATATCTTCTTCTTCGGGACGGGGCGGATCTCAATGGCGAAGCCGCAGTCCCCGTCCATGGGATATTCGGTGTAGAGGGCCTCTATGTCGGGGCGCTTGTAGCGTTCTATCCCGCACTCGATTCTCTGCTTGTCCGCGTCGAGGACGGCTATGTCCACGTGTTCAAGGGACGCCGCCCAGCCGTTAACGCGCAGGCAGTCTTCTCCTGCCACCGGCGCGCACTCGTCGACGAACACGCGAAGCACGCGCATCTTCTCCCTGAGCTCCTTCGCGGAGATCTCATAGGCGAGGCGCTTTCCCAGCGGTCCTTCGGTCTCAAGCTTCAGCTTGCCGAGCTCTTCGGCGTCGGGCAGGGTGACCGTCACCGTGGTGTCGAGGCCGCCGAAATGCTCGTTGTAGTTATCCTCAAGAATATTGATCTCGGCGGGGACTTCCTTGCCGCCCATCGTGACAATCAGCTTGGTGTCCGGCACGATGTACCCGGTTATCACGTACTTATGCGTGTCCGTGATAAGCGTCCTGTCGCTCCTGATCAAAAATCCGTTGTTAACAGCCATGCCGCTTCCTTTCATCCCGCAGGTTTTTGTCCTTTGTCCTGCGCATAATATTGTTCGCTTTTTTAATACCCTTTAAGGCCTTACGCCTCTTTCCCCTCGATCTCGGCCTTGAGCTTCGCGAGGGGCGAGTCGGTGTCGAGCACCGTCCCCGCGAGCACCGGATCCGCCGAGAGCAGGTCGTAGTGCGCGTTGAAGAAGGGGTCGCCGTCCCTGAATATTCCCGGATGGCGTTCCCTCAGGAGCCTCGCCTCGGCTATCTGCCGCTGCCGCTTCTTTTCGTCGAGCGCGTCGAGCCCGCGGGAAAGCGATTCGTAGTGGTAGAGCACGCTCCCCGTGTCCTCGATTACGCGGTATCCCTTCTCCGTGAGCTTTAAGCACAAATCGATATCATTGTAAGCGACCGCAAAGTCCGCGTCAAACCCGCCGGCTTCCTCGAAGGCGCCGCGCCTGACCATCAGGCAGGCGGCCGTCGCGGCCGACACGCAGCGCGTCTTCATGAAGGCGGTGCGCCCGCCCTCAGTCGGCACGGGAAGGCCCTGAAGCACGTGCGCCGCCGCGCCGCCGATTCCGACCGCGACGCCCGCGTGCTGGACCGTCCCGTCCGGATAGAGCAGGAGTGCCCCGCAGGCCGCCGCGCCGTCGCGCAGGCAGTAGCCGGCCATCCTCTCCATAAAGCCGCCGTCCGTCACCTCGGTGTCGTTGTTGAGGAAGAGGAGGAGGCTGCCCTTTGCGAGCCCTGCGGCATAATTATTTACAAGAGAGTAGTTGAAGGGCTTTTCCCCGTCTTTGCTGTAGACGGCGACGCGGAAGTTGCCGTGCGCCTTCTCCATCTCCTCATAAAGCGCGAAGGTGTCCTCCAGCTGGCTGTTGTTCTCCGCGACTATTACCTCGTAGCTGCCGTAGCCGCATTTTGAAAATAACGATTCGAGGAGCTTCCTCAAAGCGTCGGGCTCGTCGTTGTTCGGTATGATGACCGAGACCATCGGCTCGTCTGAAAGGACGGGCGTGACCTTCAGCGGCGTAAGGGCCGCCGCTGCCGCTGCCGCTTTTTGGGCGGGGCCGCCTTCGGCCGCTTCTTCCGCCTCTTGCGCGCCGCCCTTGGCCGCGCCTTCGGCCTTCGCCGCGATGCCCGTGCGCTCAAAGTAGAGGTTCAGCACCGCCGCCATCTCCTCCGCGTCCTTCGGGGTGATTTCTTCCCTGCATGAGGCGTGGAAGAGCGCGCTTTCGACGTGGACGACCTTCGAAGCCGCCTCGGAAAGCCTAAGCTCCAGCGCGTAGAACGCGGCGGCGCTTCCCATCCCGTCGGCGTCCTCTGCCGCGTGCGCGGCCGCCGACTTCAAAAGCCCGGTCCGCACGATCATGAAATGCCCGAGGTAAGGCCCGCTCTCCAAAAGCTCCGGATCGAAGTCGGGCTTAAAGCACGGATCCATGAGCATTCCGTCCTCGACCCTGTCCTCGTCGGTGTACACGACGTCCGCCTCCGGCTCTTCGAGAAGCACCTGCAGCGCGACCCGGGCGGCGTCCTTTTCAAGGCGGCCCGGCGCCGTGAATACCATGCAGAAGTCGCCTTCCGCCTCGCGCACGCCCGCCTCGAAGCAGGCGAAGGACGACGGCGCGCCCTCGATGGCTATCTTCTTGACTGCGGCTGAGGTCTTGGCGGTCTCCCTGTCAAGGTCGGCGCGGCTTCCCGCCGCGCTTATCTCCATGCCGATGACCTCGCCGTCGGCGATGTCGGAAAGCAGCAGCCCCGCTTCTCCCGCGAAAGCGTCGGACACCGGCACCACGGCCGTTCCAGAGGCCAGGCCCTCGACTATGCAGGGCTGGAGCTTCCTCTTCCTGCGCATCCAGGCGGCGTAGGTGTCGTAGGCCGGCGCGTCGTCGACGTGCATCGGCGGCATGTTCTGCCTGAGGTATTCCTCCTGCTCCTTCCGCTCCGTTATCAGGTGCAGGGGCTGCGCGATGTAGCCCCAGGGATTTTCGAACTGAAGCGCTATGTCGTTCCCCTCAAGCTGCTTTAAGGGAAGCTTGACCAAAAAGCCGCTCTTTAAGCCGCTTTCGAGCGAAAATACTTCGTTGATGTCCTTCCGCACGTAGCGGCTGACTCTCGCCTTCAGGCGCGTTTCGCCCTGCGCGGCGCATATCTCGGGGACGGAGTAGGCCGAGTCGTAGTGCCAGCCCCAGATCCTCGCGACCCCGCCCTCGCACACGACCTGGTCCACGCAGAAATGCATTCCCGCGTCGATGTCCTTAAGCTCGGGGCGGAGGTGCTTGAAGAAGTCGTCCTTTCCGAGGAGGTTCAGAGTCTTCCTGACCGCCTTGACGGATTTATTTTTCGAAATGTCGTCGGCGATTTGGGCTTTCCTCAAGGCTTCGCCGCGGACCTGGCCGTAAAGCCCGCCGAGCATTTCCTTTCCGTGCTCTGCCTTAAGCTGCCCCTTGCGGCTTTCCGCGGCCGCCGCAGCGAGCGGAAAAAGCCTCTCCGCCTCGGCTTCGCCCACGGGCGAGATCTTGAGCGTAAGCTCCCCGCGCTCCGCCCCTTTGGGAAGGGTGAAGGCGAGCTGCGGGTCGTCATTTAAAAATGCAGCGTTCTTCGCGTCCGCCACGAAACCGTTGGTGACCGCCTCGTCGAGAGGCGCTTCGCGGCCGTCGATCTTAAGCGAGAAATCGGCGATAAGGCAGGCGTCCTCGGTCGGGTCGATGCGGAGCTGACGCGCGCCCATGAGCTCGAACGAGCCCTCGACGGCTCCGTCGCTCCTGACGGGCAGGCGGAGGAGCGACTTTTCCGTAAATCCCTCTCCGTCGTCGAAGTAGCAGATCACGCTCCTGCCGGTTCCGCCGCTCCTTATGCTGCCGTCGTCCGACACCTCTATGCATCCCGGCGAAATTACGTCGTACAGGTTCCTGAACGGCACTGCGCCGTCCTCGATGTAATGCTGGAAAGAGGCCTCCATCTCAGTGAAGAGGCTTACCTGCCTAAGCGAGGCCCCGAGCGAATCATAGAGGCCTCCCTTTATGAACGCGTCCTTGCGGCCGCTCCTTTGTCCGTAGTATTCGAGCACGCGCCACTTGATGAAGCTAAGCGGCACCGGGAAGCCGAAGGTCCACTCAAAGTCGATGACGGTCCACTTCCCCCCGCTCTCTATGACGTTGTCCGGCAGCAGGTCGATGTCCGCCGGGCAGACTGCGGGCAGCCCCGCCAATTCCGCGCCGCTTCCAAATACATTTTCAAAATCGTCGGTCGGCTCGAATGGCGCGCTGGGGATTTTGTCGAGCTCCTCGAAGTATTCCGCGACCGCGTCGCACCCTTCCTCGTCGCCGAGCGCGAAGGCCTCGTTAAAGTCGGCCTCAAGGCTCTTTCCCGCGACGAACGAGAATACGGCGTCGCCGCCCTCTTCCCTCACCGGGCAGGCCTTAAAGCGCGTGCCCGCGAAAGCCGCGTCGAGAGCAGCCGCATTTTCCGCCATGGCCGCGACGTGCGCCGCCGCTTCTTTGAAAATGGGCGACTTCCTGACCTGCTTTTCTCCGTCCTTTTCCTCTATGGAGGTCGAAAGCGCGAAGCGCCTTCCTCTTTCGCACGCGAACTTAACGTAATCTGTCATCTGCGCATCTACCTCTCAGCCAATTATATTTTCCAAGAAACGTAGGATTGTCACTCCTTGGCCTCTACGAGGAAGGAGTTCGCAAAGAGCGGAAAAAGCCCGTCCTCGATCATCGTGTCGTAAGCCTTCGCCTCGTTAAAGAGGACCATCCTCTGCCTGTCGAAGTTCATCCTGTTGGCGGTGAGTTCGCCCTTCTTCGGCAGCGACTCGTCCGAGTACACGGCCATCGGGAACTTGTAGTCGGGGTAGGGATAGAAGAACCGCTGCTCTTTAAAGCCAGCCGAGGCGAGGAGCTTTTCAAGCGCGGGCTTCGAAAAGGTCTTCGCCCTCGATCCCTCGCGGTAGCCCTCGATGCCCTCGAAGTAATGCCCCGTGTGGTCCTCCGTGCAGCCCGCGAAATACTTCATCCCTAAGCGGTTCTCAATCGCCACTAAAAGCGTCCCGCCCGGAGCCAAGTGGCCGCGCACCTTCTCGAGGAAGGCCTTGAAAGGCTCTTCCCCTTCGATGTAGAGCTCGCCGTACTCGAGCACCCCGATCAAAGTTATCACGGAATAATCCCGCGGAAGGTGCGGCTCGACCGTCTCGAAGTTGCCGAGGAAAAGCCTTAGGTTGCCGCACTCGCGGTTCCTGTAGGCGTTCACGAGCGACCGCTTCTTAGAGAGGTCGACCGCGTCCACGCGCCCCGCCTTCTCGGTCAGCGCGCCCGTTATCGCCCCGCAGCCGGCGCCTATCTCAAGCACCTTGTCCTCGGCCTTGAGCGGGTACCAGCGCAGGATGTTCTGCCTTATCGGCGAAAAATGATATAGTATGGGCCAGCTCTTTTCCTCCTCGACCGCCTTGTCGAAGCCTTCCGCGCCCGTCTCCTTGGCGATTTCGAGCATCCTGTCCTCTATCTCGCCGTCCGTGTAAAAATCCTCTCCCGGATAGTAGTCGAGGACCATGGTGACATCGCCGACCTTCTCGGTCTTTTCGTAAGTCTCCTCAAAGGCCTCCGCGCCGGACTTTGCCCCGCCCTTTGCAGGAGTCTCTCCCGCGGCGCCGGACGCCCCTGCTTCCTTCGCTGCCGCCCCGGCCGCCTCTTTGGCCTTCGCCTCGTTCTTCTTCTTCCCCGGCCATAGGCTCCATCCGCCCTTGCCCTCGGACTTTTTTACTTCGAAGTTAAAACTCATCATGCCCCCGTTTCGCGGTTTTTCCGCCTGTGCATTTTGTCCGCGCCTTAACTTTGTACGACCTCGACCTCCGACTCCATGTCGTAGAAGCCGACCGTGTTCTTCGTCGAGATTACCGTTATGTTTATAAGGTCGTAGAGCCTGTGGAACACCCTAAACGCCCCGTCGTGGTAGCCCGTGCAGCCCATCGACAGGAGGTATTCCCCGCCCTGCAGCGTCATCCTCTGCCTGAAAGTCACCGTGACCTCGTTCCCCGCGTCCTGGTGTCCGGGCGGGTTCTCCTCGTACCAGGTGTTCGTGCCCGTGATCTCCGTGCCCTGCAGGTTCTTGAACGAGTAGGCCACGATCGGGTCGTCGATCGGCGCGTTGAAGCGCACCGTCGCCGAGATCGTGAACTCCGTCCCCTTCTCTATGCTGCCCGTCTCAAGGCCGTTCGCGTCGAGGATCCTGACCTTCACGAACTCGGCCTGCTTTTCGCCGTACTCAAGCGTGTTGGGGTTGCGCTCCAGCTGTCCCGTGAGCGGGTCGCCCGCGGCCGCTTCATTTTCAGAAAATGCCGCGCTTCCGGCTTCCTTTTCCTGCGCTTTTTCGCCCTCTGCCGCGGGCTCTTCCCCCTCGGCCTTTTCTTCGTCCGCCGAGTCGAGGTTCACGAGGAGCTGCTTGTAGAGGTCGACCATCTCGTGGGCTCCGCCCTCCGCGCGCTTTACGCCCTTGTTCAGAAGGACGACGCGGTCGCAGTACTTCGCGATGCTCGAAAGGTCGTGGCTGACGAAGAGGATCGTGCGGCCCTGCTTCTTGAATTCCTCGAACTTCCTGTAGCACTTCGCCTGGAAGAACACGTCGCCGACCGAGAGCGCCTCGTCGACGATGAGGATCTCGGGGTCGATGTTGATCGCCACCGCGAAGGCAAGCCTGACGAACATGCCGCTCGAATAGGTCTTGCAGGGCTGGTGCACGAAGTCGCCGATGTCCGCGAAGTCGAGTATGTCGTTGAGCCTCGCGTCGACCTCCTCGCGGGTGAATCCCATCATCGTGCCGTTCAGGTAGATGTTCTCCAGCCCCGAGTACTCCATGTTGAAGCCGGCGCCCAGCTCCAGAAGGGCCGAGATGCGGCCGTTCACGCGCACGCTTCCGCGCGTGGGGTTCAAGACGCCGGTTATTATTTTCAAAATAGTCGACTTGCCCGAGCCGTTCGTGCCGATTATGCCGACCGTCTCGCCGCGGCGCACCGTGAAGGACACGTCGTTTAAGGCGTAGAGCTCGCGGTGCAGCTTTTTCTTCGACAGGCCCAGGGCCTCTTTCAAGCGGTCCGCGGGCTTGTCGTAGAGGCGGTATATCTTAGTTACGCCGTCGACCACGAGGGCCGTGTCGGGATCCGCCGCGGCGGCCTCCCTGACGGGCGCGCTGTCTTTCATTTCCTTCATGAAGGCTCCCCTTTAAAGAACGTCTGCGAAATGCACCTTCAGGCGCTTGAATATCGTCATTCCAATCGCGAACACCGCCAGCGTGAACACCCAGAAGTAGAGCGTCATGCCCATGTGGTTCCAGAACCAGTTCTGCCCGTATATCGCCTCGCGGTAGCCGTTCACGACGTAGTACATCGGATTGATCTTGAATATCCAGCGCAGCCTTGCGGGGGCGATGTTGATATTCCACATGATCGGGATCGTCCAGACGCCTATCTGCAGGAAAATGTTGATGACCTGCGAGAGGTCCCTGAAGAAAATGACGACCGCGCACGTCCCGTACACCAGCCCGAGCCCGAACACGAACATGCACAGGAAGTAGTAGGGAAGCTGGATCAGGTAAATGCTGGGGTAATAGCCGTATATCGCCGCGATGACGATCGCCAGCGCGACGAAGAACACGTGCACGAACGCCGCCGAAATCGCCTTGACCATCGGCAGGATGCTGATGTTGAACACGACCTTCTTGACGAGGTAGCTGTACTCAAGCATCGCGTTCGTCCCCGAGTTCATGAAGTCCTGGATGAAGAACCAGGGCACGATGCCGCACACGAGGTACATTACGAAGGGCATCGGCCCGTAGGAGCTCCTAAATCCGACGGAGAAGACGAGCCAGTACACGAGGACCGTCACGACCGGCTGGACGAAGGCCCAGACGATCCCGAGGTAGGAGCCCGCGTACTTGGTCTTGAAGTCGTTCTTGGCGAGCTTTACGATGAGCGCGCGGTTTTTGACGAGGTCGCGCGGCAGCTGCAAAAAGCGGTTCCTTCCGAGGAAGAGGACGAGCAGCGTGCCGTCGAACACGACGAGCATCAGTATGCGGAAGAGCCTGTCGGACGGGGCGTGGGCCTTGTTCATCGCGGCCTGGCAGTTCGTAAAGTCGATCCCCACGACGACCTGCGGCGCCGCGCCCTCCTCCGCCTCGATTACGACGCAGCCGTCCTCAAGGCTTATGGAGGCGACTCCGCTCATCGATACCGGCGAGGCTATTTTTTCAAGCGGCACTTCGTCCGAGGCGTCGCCGTAGGATGCCTCAAGGCCGTATATCTTCGACGTCTCGCCCGCGGCCCCGACGTCGAGCCTTAAGAACTTCATCTCAGTAGTGACGTCGGCCGCGACAACGGCTTTTTCGCCGTCCTCGGCCATCGACTCGGTATAGGGCAGCTGCACGCACCAGTCGGAGCTGAAGGCTTCCTTCTGCGACCAGTAGACGGCCGCCGTCCCCTCGCCCGAGGACGAGAACTCAAGGCTGACGGCGCAGGCGTCCTGATAGTTCCCGCTCCCTATCAAAAGCCCCACGTTCACGGCGGCGATCAAAAGCGCCATGAGCAAAAGGGCGGCTATTTTCTTTTTCGACATACCTCTTTCTCCCTGCTTTCCAGCGCTTTTGGCCGAAAGGCAGCGTCTCCCCTGAAATATCGCTTTGCGGCCCTTTTTAGGCCTTTTCATTTTCCGTCAGATACAATTCGAAAGCGTGCGCCTTGGATTATGCGCACGCTTTCATGCTTTTTACGACAGCCCGCGCTGCCTTGTGTATTCCGCGAAGCTTCCCCATTTTTTGTCCTTGTCGGAAAGGTTCAGTTCAACGCCTTCCTCGAACGGCCACTCGATCCCGATGTCCGGGTCGTCGTAGGCGATCCCTCCCTCGTCGTCGGGGTGGTAGAAATCCGTGCATTTATAGCAGAACTCCGCGGTGTCCGAGAGCACCAGGAATCCGTGCGCGAAATTCTTCGGTATGAAGAACTGCTTCTTGTTCTCCTCGGAGAGGACGACCCCGAACCACTTTCCGTAGGTCGCCGAGCCCTCGCGGAGGTCTACCGCGACGTCGAAGACCTCGCCCTTGACCACGCGCACGAGCTTGTCCTGCGGGAAATTCTTTTGAAAATGAAGCCCGCGGAGCACTCCCTTCGACGACATCGACTGATTGTCCTGAACGAATTCCAGGTCGATTCCCGCCGCGGCGAAGTCCTTGTAGTTGTACGTCTCCATGAAATAGCCGCGCGCGTCGCCGTACACCGTCGGCGTTATTACCTTAAGCCCCTCGATCCCACAGGTCTCGACAGTGATCTTTCCCATCTCTAAGCTCTCCTAATCTGCAGTTTTTTGCGCGTCTTACAGCCCTTCGGCGACGTCCTTCAAATACTTTCCGTAGGACGTCTTCATCAGCGGCTCGGCAAGCTTCAGGAGCTGGTCCTTGTCTATGAAGCCGCGCTTGTACGCTATCTCCTCGATGCAGGCGATGTAGAGCCCCTGCCGGTTCTGGAAGGTCTCCACGAACACCGCCGCCTCCATGAGCGCCCCGGGATTGCCCGTGTCGAGCCAAGCGAAGCCGCGCCCGAGCGGCTCGACGCTCAAATCGCCGCGGTCAAGGTAGGTCTGGTTGACCGTCGTGATCTCAAGCTCGCCGCGCGCCGAAGGCTTGATGCTCTTCGCGATTCCGACGACGTCGTTGTCGTAGAAGTAAAGCCCCGGCACCGCGTAGTTCGACTTCGGCTCGGCAGGCTTTTCCTCGATCGACACGGCCTTGCCGTTCTCGTCGAACTCTACGACGCCGTACTCCCTCGGGTCCTTGACGTAGTAGCCGAAGATCGTCGCCCCCTTGTTCTCCTGCGTGTTCGCGGCGACGCGGCGCAGGACCTTCGAGAAGCTCTGCCCGTAGAAAATGTTGTCGCCGAGCACGAGCGCGACCGAGTCGTTCCCGATGAAGTCGGCCCCGAGGATGAACGCCTCGGCGAGTCCGTTCGGCGCCTCCTGCACGACATATGAAAACGACATTCCGAGCTGCGAGCCATCCCCGAAGAGCTCCTCGAAGACCGGCAGGTCCCTCGGCGTCGAGATGATCAGCACTTCCCTGATCCCCGCCAGCATAAGCGTCGAAAGCGGGTAATAAATCATCGGCTTGTCATAGACGGGCATTATCTGCTTGCTGACCGCCTTCGTCAGCGGATAGAGCCTCGTGCCCGAACCGCCGGCCAGGATAATTCCTTTCATCGCGCACTCCTTCCGTCCGCCTTACAGCGTCGCCCTGCCCGCGTACATGTCCTCGTAATACTTCGTGTAGTCGCCGCTCGTAATGTGCTCCATCCACTCCATATTGTCGAGGTACCACTTTATGGTCTTCTTGATGCCCTCTTCGAAGGTCGTCTCCGGATACCAGCCGATCTCTGCCTTGATCTTGTCGGGAGCGATGGCGTAGCGGCGGTCGTGGCCCTTGCGGTCCTCGACGTAGGTGATGAGGTCCTCGGTGACGTTCGCCTTCCTCGGGTCGTCGTCCGGAAGGATCTCCTGCAGCGTCTTTATGATCGTGCGGACGATCTGGATGTTCTGCCTCTCGTTGTGCCCGCCGATGTTGTAGGTCTCGAAGAGGCGCCCCTTCTCCTGGACCATGTCGATTCCCTTGCAGTGGTCTTCGACGAAGAGCCAGTCGCGCACGTTCTGCCCGTCGCCGTAGACGGGGAGCTTGCGGCCCGCGAGCGCGTTGTTGATCATGAGCGGGATGAGCTTCTCCGGGAACTGGTAGGGCCCGTAGTTGTTCGAGCAGTTCGTGATGTTCGCCGGGAAATGATAGGTGTCCATGAACGCCTTGACCATGAAGTCCGAGCTCGCTTTCGAGGCCGAGTAGGGGCTGTGCGGGTCATAGGGAGTCGTCTCGTAGAAGTAGTCCTCGGGATTCGAGAGCGAGCCGTACACCTCGTCCGTCGACACGTGGAGGAACTTCTTGTCCTCGGGGTAGCTGCCGTCCGGCTTCTCCCAGGCGTTCCTCGCCGCGTTGAGCATCGTCAGCGTTCCGAGCACGTTCGTCCTCACGAAGACTCCCGGATCCTTGATCGACCTGTCGACGTGGCTCTCCGCCGCGAAATGCACGACGCGGTCGATGTCATTTTTCGCGAAAATGTCCGCGATCGCCTCGGCGTCGCAGATGTCGGCGCGCACGAAGGTGTAATTATCGCGCCCTTCGACCTCCTTGAGGTTCTCCGGGTTGCCCGCGTACGTCAGCTTGTCGACGTTGATGATGCGGATTTCGTCGCCGTATTTCCTGAACATATAATGTATATAGTTCGAGCCGATGAAGCCGGCGCCGCCCGTAACGAGATAAGTCCTCATCTAAATTCCTCTCTTTCTCCCGCGCTTTTACAAAAGGCGGCGAGCATAAGCTTTTCTTAAAGCCCTTTCCTATAGAAAATGCCAGTCTTTTTCCGTGCGCCGGGGCTTTTTGGCCCTCATTTTCAAAAGCCTCAAAAACCTCCTGCGGCGCACCGCTAAAGAACAGCCGCTTTGGGCTGTTTGGGCGATTATAGCATTTGGAAACAGTGCTTGCAAGCAAGAGGGGGCATCGGCGCGCCCTCGCCCGATACCCCCTTCATTTTTTGTGAAAATGCCTGCCTTTAGCGCTGCCGTCATCCGTTTATCACCTGCTGCGCCGTGGCGTCCTCGGCATCGACGATGACCACGCGGCGGTTGTGCGTGGCCCCCGGCTCGACGCCGTTGCCGTTGGCGTCGACGTCCTCCGCCCTCGGGAACGGGTCGTTGTCGTCACCGAGCCCCGCCGTGATGAGCTGGTCGGCCGATACGCCGTACTCATTTACGAGGATGTTCTTGACCGTCTCGGCGCGGAGCCTCGAAGTCTCGATGTTCATCGCCTTGTTCCAGGTCGTCGCCGTCGTGCCCGCGAGGAGCACCTTGTGGTCGGGATACTTGTTGAGCAGTTCCGCGACCTGGCTCAGGGTCGCCCTCGCCGCCTCCTCGTCATAGAACTCCGTCATCGAGTCGGGCTTGAAGTTGACCTGCTTCATGGCCATCGCGAAGCCTGCATCGACGTCGTCCCTCTGCCTGACCTTGAGGGAATAGCCGACTTCGTCGCTTTCGCTCTGGAGCATTATGTAGTACGTCTCGCCCGCCTCAAGGGAAGTATAGATTCCGGTCGCGGCCTTTCCGCTGTCGTCGGCCGAGATCGTATTGCCGCCTTCGGAGAGTTCGACTTCGGCGCCGTCCTCGTCGCACAGCGTGCACTCAAGGGCTTCGGCGCCCTTCGTGCCGTTCGTCACGGTTATGCTGTAGGCCGACTCCTCTTCGCCCGCGGTAAAGCAGTACCACTCCCCGGCGCCGGTGTACGTGCCCGTGATCTTTTCCCCGACCTCGATCGGCGCGGCCTCGTCCTGCGTGCGGCCGGCAGCAGAGGCTGCGGCTCCGATTTCTCCAGAGCCCGGATTTTCGGCCGCCGATCCGCCCGAAAGCGTTTCCTCGGAAGCCTCGCCGATGGAAGTATCCTCTTCAGAAACCTCAGCCTCGGCTGACGCCTCCGTGCTTTCCATGCCTGAAATGCCGTCTGCGCCGAAATCCGAGAGCACGCTTTCAGCGGACGCTCCGAGATCCGCGCCGGATTCTTGGACGCTCTTTCCCGATTCATTGCCCTTGAGGCGGCTGATGAGCTTCGGCCCCATGAATACCGCAAGCGCGGCCGCCGCGCCTATGGCTAAAGCAGCAACGATTATCGGGATGAGCGGAAGATGGCTGCGCTTTTTATTTCTTCTGCCGCCGTCCCTTGAATATCCGCCTCGCTCTTCGGCATAGTCTTCGGCGCCGTCCTCGGCGTCGTCCTCAAGGCCATAATCGCCGTAATCGTCATCGTCCGGATAATATACATCCTCCTCGGGCTGCATTTTCCCGTCCGCAGCGGACGCATGTCTATTCTCTGAACGGAGTGCCGAGTCCGAAGCAGCCGAATATGCACCCGCGCCATACGAATACCCGCCCGTGACATTCGAATACCTTCCGGCCGACGAGTATCCGCCTTCGGAGCGGAGCCCCGCCCTTGAAGCGTCCGAATAAGCATCCGCGCCTTCCGAATAACTGCCTGCCGTCCTCTGCGCCCGGTTTCCGTTCGGCGAATCGACTCTGGTTCCGGAATAGCCGCTGACGCTCTTCTTATATCCGCCCTCCGCTGCCTGGCCGGCGTAATTGCCGTCGTCCGCCCTTACGGCTGATCCGGCCGCGCCGGCGGCGCCGAACGCAGCCGCTGATGCCGCGGCCTTCATATATCCTTCGGCTGCGCCTTCATTCCTCGCCTGCGCCGCGGCCGCAAGGCCCGCCAGGCTGGTTCCGCATATCTTGCAGACTTTCGCCTCTGCCTTGTTCTCCGTTCCGCAATTGGGACATTTAATCTTTCCAGAATCCATAACTCTCTCCTCCGCTGATATCAGCTCGTCTCCTATGCTGCCTTAAGCCGCGCTCCCGTTTCTTGTGCGGGCTCTGCTGAAGCGATTCTTCTGCGTGCGCAAAAACCGCCCGCAGGCCTTTGCTCATTCAAGCCCGGTTACCTTTATCTTTTTCGTGCCGCCGACGACCTCCACGTAATCGCCGTACATTTCATTGAACGTGTCGTCCTCTGTCAAGGTGACCGTCACGACGTCGCCGTTCGAAAGTCCATCCTCCTTGTCAAACGATACCGTCGGACTCACAATCCAAAACGTAGTCGCCCATATGCAGACTTCATAGGACTTCCCTGTCTTCTTCTCCAATGCCGCAGTGGCGTCATCTATAAGTTTATCGCGATCGATGCTATAGGATACGCTTCCCTCTCCGTTTTTCCCGCTGAAGGTAACTTCCATGTAATCGCTGAAATAAATTTTGTTGTCCTTCGCTTTGCTTATGACGGCAAACACGAGTATCAATACAGCAAGGACGGCTGCGGCCGCGGCTCCGATTAAGATGAACTTCTTCTTGCTGCCGGAGCGCTGCGCCTTGCCGGCGCCTGCTGTGGACGCTCCCCGCTTCCCGCTGTCCTGCGTGTCGGACGCCGCTTTCGTCTGTCCGCCCGCATAGGGGTTTCCTGCGCTTCTTCCGCCGGAAAAATCAGGCGCGGCAGCCCTCCCAGAGCCATAGTCCTCGACATCCGCCTCAGCTCCCGCTTTTGAAAGGGTCTTTCCGCACTCGCCGCAGAACGCAGCGACCTTCGGAAGTCTCGCGCCGCAGCCCGGGCAGAACTTATAGTCGCCGCCCACATCGACGGCCTCGTCCTCCCTGCCCTCGACCCTGCTGCCGCAGGCCTTGCAGAAAATGTCCTCAGGCTTGATTTTCGCGCCGCAGTTCGCGCAAACCGCCGCCCTCTCCTCTGACGCGGATTCTGCGGCAGAGGCGTCAATCCCGGCATCATCCTGCGGCAAAGCGCCTGCATTTTCCAGATTCCGGTTCTCTTCCTCGCCACGGGCTTCCGCGGCATCAGCCGGGGCCGCCTCGCTTTCGCCTACGCGCGCGCCGCACATATCACAGAAAACCGAGTCGTCATCGAGCTCCGCGCCGCAGCTCGGGCATAAACGCGCCTTCGTGTCCTTGCCGCATTTCCAGCAAAATGGCGCACCTTGAAAAAGCCTTGCGCCGCAGTACCTGCATGTCGCCATAACCTACCTCCTTATTCAGCGCGCTTCCCGCGCGGCAGAAGCCTCTTCCCCGCCGCACGCTGCGCTCATCTCCTTTTTTGTACTTTTTGCGCCTGACGCATCAGCGTCCTGACTGCCTCAATTAAAGTCGGACATTCTCATTCCGCTTCTCTACACTGCCGCGAACCGCCGGCGGATTATCTGCTCATGTCGTTTCATCCGCCCTTGCGGCAACATCCGATTTCTTCTTTTTCACAAAGCCGCGCTTTCCTATGGCTGCTGCTTTTCTTTCAGCTTTAAAGCCCGGCGAGCTTCTCCTGAAGGCAGCTGATGATCTCATCCGAGGTCATGCCGCCTTCTGAGAGCCCGCTGTCTCGAAGAATGTCGGGAAGCCCCCAGCCAAGTTCGTCGAAATCGGCCGTCCGCCAATACTGAGGCCAATAAACCCTCAATAGCTCCTCGCTGCATCCTTCAAGGATTTCCGCTGCGGCCGCCCTGCCCTCTTCCGCGCTGACTTCGGTAGGTACGGGGGTCGGGTAAGTGTCGCCAACGTCTGTTTCATCGGTTCGGATGCCGCACTCGCCGCACACGGCGGTGCTGTTCTGTTCCTCGCGGCTCCAATACTGGACTACTTCCTTTATGAGCCTGCACTCTCCGTCCTCTATGGCATGCTCTGCCACATCGATAGTGGCTTTTACAAATTTCTCATCCACAGTGTTCAGGTGAAAGGTCACGAAGTGACCCGGCTCGTTTCCAAGGAGAACGGCTCCGGCATTTATCGATTCCCCGCCTGCCATTCCGGTGAAAAATGCCATGCCCTTAGTCCAGCCCTTCATGCTGCCCATGCTTATCTGCTTTACTTCCCCGTCCTCATAATCCAGTATCGTACCCTTATACGAAATCGCTCCTCCCCCTTTTTCCCAGAGCGCGTCGAGCGCTTCCAGCGTGGCGTTGTCGCCGACGTAGGAACCGATTATTTCCTCAACTCCGTCGCCGTCCACGTCCGCGATGTAAAGGGGGATTTCTTTTTCGCTGAAAGTTGTCATGAACTTCTTCCCGTCGCTTTGGTGCGCCGCGTTGAATTCGTCCAACAGCTGAAGCCTGAGGTCGCCGTCGGCGAACTTGTCCTTGTTGGCCTCCATGAATTCCAGGAGCGCCGAGTAGGCCTCCTCCTGCCTCTCCGCGAGCGGCACTTCCGTGGGCGTGGGATCCGCGGCTTCCGACTGCCCGGCTTCCGAAACGGTTTTTGCCGCGCTTTCTTCCGATGCATCGGATCCGCCCGAAGCAAGGGCATCCGATTCTCCGTACCCAGAGTTTTTCGAGCCCTGCACTTCGGCCTGCCCGTCAAGGGCTCCCGAGAATTTAAGCGCTGCCGCCGTTCCGCCGAAGCCGACCGCGGCTGCCAGAACCGCGCTCACCGCCCGGACCGCGATTCTTCCCGACCTGCCAGTCGCCTGCCTTCCGCCTCTTTTGTTGTTTCCGTGATCCATGTCTCCCTCTCCCGCTTTTTATCCGTCCGTCTATCTGCTGCCCGGAGCGCCGGTCCGCTGCGCCCGCCGCGCCTTTTCCCCGGCCTTCCGCCTTACATTTCCCTTTCAGCGCCCGCGCCGTTTTCCCGGCCTTCTGCCTTGCATTTTCCTTTCAGCGCCCGCGCCGCGGCATCTGCCATGCCGTTTCCCCGGCCTTCCGCCTTACATTTCCCTTTCAGCGCCCGCGCCGCGGCCGCGGCGCCGACGCTGCCTCATGAAAGCCGATAATGGATTAGTTCCAGTTAAGCGGCATCTCCGTAGCCTCGAAATAAATGTCGGCGTCCTCCTCGATGTCCTGCATCATTTCCGCCTCGCTCAGATAGAGCCAGCTATCGAACTCGAGTCCGGATATATCCACAGAGGAAGTGCCGTCGTTCTTCGCAATGCAGTCATGTAGGTAGATGACTCCCCAAACCTCTCTCTCTCCGTCCCTCGGCTCGCCGTAGGCCTTGGCGCCGCTGACCTTGAACGAATAGACGATATAGAGCCTGTTGTAACAGTACGTGCCGCCGAAGAGATTGCTCGCGCCGAACTGGGATTTGCCGTAGCCGTCCTTCACGCTGTAGAGCATAGCCTTCTCCCACTTAAAATCGGTAAGGCTTTCGCCCGTCGTGACGAATGTCCTAAGGGCGCTGTCGGGGAGCTGATAACACGCGTCCTTGCTGTCGTACTTTTCCTTGAGGTCTATCCGAAGCTTCTTCAGGGTGAGGCACTGCTCCTTTATCTGCTCGAGCGACTCGTCGCTTAGCTGCTTGACGTCGGTCATGTAGCCATCGATATTTTCGCAAATAACCGTCGTCGTCGTTTCCTTGAGCCTGTACTGCTTCGCGTAAGCGTCGTCTATGCTCGCCTCGATGACCAGCTCGTCGCCGTTGGCGAACGTCTGTCCCCAGGAGACCTTTGCCGTATAGGTAACCTTCGCGAGCGGGTTATTCATGGGAAGGTCGCTCCGCAAGTTGAGCTCGGCCTCCGGCGACATGCCCGAAAATTCAATGTGGATGCCCTTCTCTTTGGAGCTTACGTTGAAGAACTCAGGGTCAAAGGCGTCAAGGATCTCGACCTCCGCAAGGCCCGAAACCGTCACTTCCTTCTCCGTCTCCTCCGTGTACAGGCCGTACTGGTTCGCGTAATACTTGAAATCGCCGCTGTTGGGCCTTACGACTACCGTCACCACGTCGCCGTTAGAAAGGGTTGTCCTATAGTCTTTGATAGTGTAGGTCACTCCCTTGTAGTCGTTGTTGACCTCTACCTTGGCCGACCCCTCTCCGTCGATTCCGTCAAAATTGACCGTGACTCCCTTGAACATATCGACGAGCTCGGCTTCGGTAAGGTCCTCCGCCTTGAAGGTCTTCTCCCCGCCTTTGAGCTTGAAGCTGCCTTTGTAGTCGTCGCTGATCTTGACGGTCATCTTGATCTCGTCGCCGTTTGAAATGTCGTTCGACTTGTCGAGCGTGACTTCTGCCGCCCTTATCACGGCGGCGTACTCTCCGCCCGCGGTCAGCCCCGCCGAAGTCTCCTTTTCGGCGTCGCCGAGCGCCTCGTAAATGTAATCGTGGAGGTCGTAAGAGAAACCGCCCTCCGCCGACGCGTAGCCGTCGACTCCGCTGAAATTAATCTCTGCGTAGTCCATCAGTTTTATCGTCTTCGGCTTTAAGAGCAGGAACGCCGCAAGGACGGCTATTGCCGCGACGGCTGCCGCGCCGACGATAAGAAGCTTTTTGCCCGGATTCTTTTTGCCTTCGGCCTTCTTCGCCTCCGCATGCGCGTTTCCAACAGGCAGCGGCTGCGCCTGCCTTCCCGCATCGCGATTGCTGCCTGCGGGCCGCCAAGTGTCAGGGATCTCATTTCCAGCCGCGCGGCCGGCTTCAGCGCTCTGCGTGTTTCGCTGCGCGGGCCGTGCGCCTCTGTCCGAAGCTCCCATGCCTCTCGCCGCATCGTCCGGCGTTCCGCCCTGCCGGCCTGCAGGCTGCGCCGCCGTCTCTGTCCTAGCACCGCATTTCGTGCAGAACGCCGCGTCGTCGTCGAGTTTGCTTCCGCATCTTCCACAAAACATACTTCCTTCTCCTCCTCACAAAAGCAATGGTTCCAACTGCATTGCAACGATTGAAGTCTAGCACCGTTCTGCCCGCCGACATTCGGTCTCACTTTACATCCGCGCAGGCCCTTGATTTCCCTCATAGACCTCCAATCGAGCAGGGAAGGCCGCGGCCCCCTGCTCTCTCCTTCGGGAAGCAAGGCGCCGTCAATTCCTAAGTCCGGCGACAGAACCACAAGGCGAAAAAAGCCGCGGGATGCCTTTTTTGGCTCCCGCGGCTCTTGAACGCGCCATGGCTTTATTGTTCAGTTTTTTTCTTATTCTTCTTCACGTGCAGATAATAGTCCATTACCTGATCGGCAAAATCATCTTCTCCGTTGGCGGGCCCGCCTGCAGCGCCTGAAGAAGGCGTTTCAGAGGCGGTTTTGCCTTCCGTGCCCGGCTTTGCCTTGCCTTCATACGTCTTGAGTTTTGCTTCTAACTCCTTGTTCCGCTGCTGCAGCGCGGCTGCGTCAACGGCACTGCCGGCAGCTTTTGCAGCGGAATCGTCATGAACGCCTGCATAGCTTTCGCGTGCGGCGAACCTTCGGCTGGCCGAAGCCCGGGCGTCAAAACGCGGCTTGCCGTGCCATGACAAAACATCCACTATCATACGTTCTAAATAAAAGTTATAAGCGTCGTTCGGTTTTCTTTCCACGCGGTACTGTTCATGCTTTCCGCCCGGGAAATAGACCCCGATTTCTCCGCCCGTCTCGATGTTTTTGCCGCATTTCAGCCAAATCTCGCCATAGTATTCTGCCTCTCCCTGCACTAAAACGTGCGCGGCGCCTTTAAGCCTTTCAGCGAGAAGATTCACGTCGATCCGATACCTTGCACCGGATCCCTCGGGAAGCCTTGACACATAAACTATCGGAAAGCCGGCCTTGTTTCCATTTTCCACAATATCGGCGATATCATTTACATTTTCTTTCTCGACCGTATGCGGCCAGCGCGAAACGTCAATCCCGTAGTCGTCCGCAAGAAATCCCCTGTCCTCCAGGAGGTCTATGATATCAGGAGGCAAGAACATCTCATCTCCCTCTAATAAAGCTTCTGAGGTCGCGCGTGACTTAATCGTGATTTCGCCGGCGTAAAAATCCGCAGAGCACTCTGTCACCCTTCCCCCTGGTTCATGGCCGCGTTTATCCATTACGGCAACGCGTCCCGCGCCGGCCTTAATTGAAAATATGTCATGACCATTTACGTAGTTCAGTTCCGGCTCTCCCTGCCAAACTGCATCAGCGGGAACTGTGTTCGAAGCCTGCGGGCTGGTGCGGTTCCAGTCCATGACGAGCTGAATAAAGTCACCGATGCTCATGCTGTCTTTCAAAAAATTCAGCTTAGTCTCGTAATCTGTATACCTATAACTCATGCCTGAATTAAACCTCCGAACCTGTCTCTGGGGATTTCCTTATCCGATCCGCAATAATTTTAATATTAAATGCGGACACCCGCAATCCGCTTCTCATCAAAAGGTGAGCGCAGCGCCTTTCTTCACGCTTTTTTCCGGGCCGTCAGAAAGCCCTCCGATCAGCAAGTGCCGTTTGCGCGGCAGATGCCCTTCGTGAAGGCACGGCGGCCGCCCGGCAACATTTTCCGAAAAGCAGGGACTGCCGCAATGGACAGCCCCTGCAGTGTGTCGCTCTATTTAATTGCCATGGCTTTTATTCTCCGATGCGCTTCTTTGCAAATACAGCCGTTACGGCAAGCACTGCAATGGCGAAAGCTGCCGTCATCGCAGGCGCGGCAGAACCGTCGCCCGTCTGGACCGCTGCCGCCTGAACGGGAGTCGGCGTACTCGTCGCCGTTGCCGCGACGGGCGCGGCGGTCGGCGCTGCCGTTGATGCCGCCGCTGCCGTGGGCGCGCTCGTCGGCGCGGCCGTCGGTGCAGCCGTAGCAGTAGGCTCGGCGGTAGGTGCTGCGGTGGCAGTGGGTTCTGCCGTCGGCGCAACCGTAGCGGTAGGCACGGCGGTCGGTGCTGCCGTGGCAGTGGGTTCTGCCGTCGGCGCGGCCGTGACGGTAGGCTCGACCGTCGGTGCGGCCGTAGCGGTCGGTTCTACCACAATCGTAATGCCCGGCTTCTCGGTCGGCGTCGCGGTAGCCGTCGGTTCTGCCGTCGGCGCAGCCGTGGCAGTAGGCTCGGCCGTCGGCGCAGCCGTAG
>Ga0181612_113778_pt1 | contig 41176 bp, 30 predicted proteins | sample HoacroProtozoa21_FD_119630 | JGI IMG/M metagenome (GOLD analysis project Ga0181612, IMG submission 119630) | Hoatzin crop microbial communities from Cojedes, Venezuel. Combined Assembly of Gp0051906, Gp0051904, Gp0051908
GAAGAGGTCGGAAGACTGGATCTCCGCGGTCATGGTTTCGGTGTCCGCCAGGTCGTAGACGGCCACCTTGCAGTCCGGGACGGCGTCCATGATCTTCTGCGCGGTCTCCTCCGTGCGGGCGAAGAACGCGTCCTTGATGTTGAAGATGCTGAGTTCCTTCGCGCCGTTCAGAGCGGCCTGGACCTGGATGGCTGTGGCCGCTCCGCCACCACCGCAGATCGTCATCTTTTTTCCGTCGATGGTGACGCCGTGATCCTTGAGGTTGTCGAAGAACCCTTCGCCGTCCGTCATGTAGCCGGTCAGGACGCCGTCGTCGTTGACGATCGTATTGACCGCGCCGATGATCTCGGCGGCCTGGGACAGCTTGTCACAGCACTGCGCCGCGGCAATTTTGTCCGGCATGGTGACGTTCATGCCGCGCATCTTGAAGAGGCGCATGGCGTTGATCGCCTGCGGGATGTCTTCTTCCTTGACATCAAAAGCGGTGTATACATAGTCCAGTCCCAGTTTCTGGAAGCTGTAGTTGTACATGGCCGGCGAACCGGAGTGGCCCACAGGGGAGCCGATCAATGCCAGAAGGCCGGTGTGGCCGGTAATGTTGAATTCCATGGTTATTCCCCTTTCGCTTCCAGCGCGTTGTCGAACGCAATGAGCTTGGCGATAACTTCGTCCACGATTTCATCCGTGGTCTTGCCGTCCGTGTCCACGACGACATCCGCCATTTCGTCATAGCGGTCACGCCGCTTGTCCATGAGCTCGTTGATAAAGTCCACGTTCATGTGGCCGTTGAGGATCGGGCGTTCGTCGCTGTCCTTGACGCGGCTCAGGGTCTCCTCGGCGGAGGCCTTCAGAAGGACCACACGGCCGTTCTTCTTCATGTGCTCCGCGTTGTCCGGGCGCATGACGATCCCGCCGCCGCAGGAGATGATGCTCTGTTTGACGTGCTGGAGTTCGATCAGGCAGTTGCTCTCGAGGTTGCGGAAATAGGCTTCGCCGTAGGTGTCAAAGATCTCATTGATGGTCATACCCTGCTTGGCCACGATCATCTCGTCCATCTCCACACGGTCCATCTCCAGCTTGCGCTGGATCTCCGAGGAGATGGTGGTCTTACCGGCGCCCATAAAGCCAATCAGGAAGATGTTGTAGTCGAAGAGTGCCTTGGCCTGCACGCGGCGGCTGTTCTTCACGATATATTTGAAGACGTCCAGGATCTCATCTTCAAACTCGTTGTCGTTGAGTTTGACCTTCAGGGCGTCCTCCTGCTCCTTTTCGCGCTCGGGCTGCAGGATCGGAATCCCGGTCTCCTTTTTGTAGGCGATGATCTCCTTGATGCACTCCATGCGTTCCGCGAGGTCACTGATGACGCGGTCATCGATCACGTTGATGTGTTCGCGGATCTCCTCCAGTCGGTCCTGGTTTGCCATAACTTCCACCTCATTGATTTCATTTCTTAATTTATGCATTATATCAGCCCGCGGGCGATTTAGCAAGTTAAACTGGTAAAATAAAATGAGGGCTGTATCGCCAAGGCAATACAACCCCCCGTGATTCGTTTCTTTCCTCATCCCACGGAGATCTGCTCCACGTGGGAATCCAGTGCCTTGCCCATGAAGTAGTGGGCAATGTCCTCGACCAGGCTGGCGTCGTCCGAGACGAAGTACTTGTGGTCACCACCCGGCTCCGTGCGGAGCAGGTCGTGGGCGGTCAGGTACTCCTTCAGGTTCTCCGCGGCCGCGCCGGACGAGGAGATCAGCTGCAGGTCCGGATAGTGTTCCCGGATGATATCCGTGAACAGCGGGAAGTGCGTGCACCCCAAAATGAGGGTGTCAATGCCCTCCGCCACCAGCGGGTCCAGATATTCCTGGACGACCGTTTCCGGCACGATATCCCCCAGTTCAAAGCGGCCGTTTTCGGCCAGCGGCACCATGAGGGGACAGCCGACGTCGAACACCTGAGCGGCCGGATTGTACTTGGCAATGGCCCGGTCGTAGGCCTTGCTGTTGGCGGTGGCCTTGGTGGCAATGACGCCAATCTTATTGTTCTTCGTCATGGCCGCGGCCCGCTTCGAGGCCGGATGGACCACGCCGAAGACTGGGATGTCCGGGTTCTCCTCCTCCACTTTGGCGCGCGCCAGGGAGTCGGCAGTGTTGCAGGCTATGACGATAGCCTTGATGTCGTACTGTTTGATAAAGTCGACGTCGTCGAGGACATATTTCACGACCTGGCGCTTGGAGCGCGTGCCATATGGCACATGGGCCGTGTCCCCGAAGTAGACGATTTTTTCGTTCGGCAGGCTGTCCACGATCCCCTTGACGACGGTCAGGCCGCCGATGCCGGAGTCGAAGACGCCGATGCAGCTGTTTTTATCCATAAAAGGTTCTCCTTAAAAAGAGTTGACGAGTTTCTTGAAATGCTCGCCGCGTTCCTCGAAGCAGGTGTACTGGTCGAAGGAGCTGGTGGTGGGAGACAGCAGTACGGTGTCTCCGGGTTCGGCAATTTTCACGGCTTCGTCCAGGGCCGCAGGCAGGTCCTCGACGACAATGCCGTCCTCCCCGACGGTGTCCCGCACCAGCCGCGGGCCGCAGGCGCCGTAGCCGATGACTTTCTTCACGCAGCCGAGGTGCGCCTTGACGTCATCCATGGGCAGGTCTTTTTCAAAGCCGCCGATCAGGAGGATGACGCCGTGGTCAAACGCCTTGAGGGCCGTGACCGTGGCATCCGTGTTGGTGCCCTTGGAGTCGTTATAGTACTTGACGCCATTCAACTCGCGAACGAACTCAATGCGGTGCTCGACGCCCTTGAACTCCTTGACGGCTGCTTCGATCACAGCGTTGTCCACGCCGCAGGCCTTGGCCAGGGAGACGGCCGCCATGACGTTCTGGCGGTTGTGTTTGCCGGGCAGGCGGATGGCCGACAGCGGCAGGACCGGTTCGCCGGCCACATACAGCATGTCGTCCTGAATATAGTTGTCCGTGTCCGTCCGGTCCAGGCTGAAGGTCTGGACGCGGCAGGAAATGGGATATTTCTGCACGTATTCGGCCAAGGTGGCGTCGTCCGCATTGAGGACGAAGAGGTCCTCCCCGGTCATGTTGCGGTAGACTTCGGTCTTGGACTTGTAGTAGTTTTCCAGGCTGCCCATGAAGTCCACATGGTCCGGCGTCAGGTTCAGGATGGTGGCCGCGTCCGGACGGAACTGGTCAATATTGACCAGCTGGTAGTTGGAGATCTCGAGGGCGATGTAATGGTCCCCTTCCTCCAGAAGGCCTTCGTTCATGACGATCTCACAGAGCGGAATGCCAATGTTCCCGCAGAGATGGGCCTTCCCGGGGAACGCTTTATTCAAAATCTCATAAGTCAGCGTGGACGTGGTGGTCTTACCATTCGTGCCGGTGATGGCAATGTAGTGCTGCGGCTTCGCCACCTGATACGCCAGTTCGATCTCAGTGATGACCGGCACACCGTGCTCTTCGAGTTTCAGAATAAACGGCGCGCGGTACGGCACACCGGGGTTCTTGATACAGAGGTCATAGTCCCGTTCGAAGACCTCCATGCTCTGGTCCACGACCTCCACGCCAAGGTCCTGCAGCTGCGGGAGTTCCTTCAGGTCCTCCTTCTTCTTACTTTCGGACAGCGTGACGGTGGCGCCCAGCTTCGTGAGCACCTTGATAGCAGCCATGCCGCTGCGGGCCAGGCCGATGACCAGTACGTGTTTTCCCTGAAGGTCCATAGAACGTTCCTCTTTATAAAATACTATATAATGGGTTTTTGTCTTTATAAGATTACAACCGAACGGGCCTTGCGTCAAGGGCTCATTCGTCCCGCAGATGGCCCAGGGCCGTCTGGGTGGAAATGACCCATTCCACGTAGTCCGCCAGGGCCTGCGAGCCCTCCGCGTCACACGCGTTGCGGCCGCGGACCTGGGAGGCCGCCACGTTGTGGCGCTTCCAGTCCCCGCCGTCGTTGCTGGCGTTCAGCATGAGCGGCTGCAGGTTATCCAGCACGCGGGCAAATCTGGCCTCCGGCGTGGAGCGCTCTTCAAACTCCCGGAAGAGGTCGCGCAGCACGGCCTTCTGGTCCTCCGGCAGAATGCCGAAAATTCGCTCGGCGGCCTTGTCCTCCCGCTCCTTCTGAGTCTTCTTGGCCTCTTCGTCGTACGCGTAGGTGTCCCCGGCGTCGATCTCCACGATGTCGTGGATCAGACACATCATCATGGTCTTCGCCAGGTCGATCTCCTCATTGGCATACTCCTTCAGGAGATACGCCATGATGGCCATATGCCAGGCGTGCTCGGCGTCGTTTTCGTTGCGCCCATGCCCGGTCAGATGCGTCTGCCGCAGGATATTCTTTTCCTTGTCGATCTCCAGAATGAAGTCGAGCTGTTCCTGTAACCGTTCGTTGTCCATAAAGCGCCTCTTTTGCTCGGATTTTCTACTATCTTACTCTGCCCCGCAACCCGGGTCAACCCACCGAAAAAGATCCGGAGGAACCCTCCGGATCTTTGTGGTACTCTTTTGAATTTATTCCATCACGACGCTTTCTTCGGCAATCTTCTGTGCCACTTCTTCGTCACTCAGATAAGCGGACGGTGCGGGCTCTTTGCCCAGTTTCAACTCGATCCAGTTGACCAGGAAGAAGGTAATCACACTGACCAGGCAGCCGAAGACGACTGGCATCATGTAGGCCAGTGTGCCGCCGTCACTGAGGATCTGCCAGACGACAAATCCAATTGTGCCGGTCAGGATGGACGCAATGCCGGCGTTCTTGGTGGCTTTGGGCACAACCAGGCCGAGGCCATACGCGGCGAACGGGCCGGCACAGCGGATACCAAACGCGAAGGTGTTCATGGCCACGATGGAGACGCCGAGCAGCGAAATCAGCATAGCGACTACAGCGGCGGCCACGTTGCAGAACCGGGTCCAGAAGATGGTCTGCTTTTCGGTCAGTTCTTTCTTGCCACCGAGACCATGGTACAGGTCGTTGATGATCATGGTGGACATGCAGAGCAGGTTCGAGTCGGCCGACGACATCGTGGCGCAGATGATGGCCGCGGAGATCAGGCCGGTAACAATCCCCGGTGCATAGGCGCCGGTGACGACCATCATGGCGTTGGCGCCGCTCTCGTCCAGAGCCGGAAGGTTGTCCTTCAGTGCGAAGGCGGCCAGACCGAGGAGCGTCGGGAAGATGGACATGGCGGCCATGAGGACCGCAGACAGGATGGAGGCGCGGCGGGCCGTAGCCTCATCCTTGGCGGTCTCGAACCGGGAGATCATCTCCGGGCCGGCCAGGAACGTACAGAAATAGTTGAAGATATAGCCGATGATGGACGCCCAGCCAATGGCGGTAAAGTCCAGCTTGGCCGCCGGGAGTTTGGCAGAGATTGCGCTCCAGCCACCGGCGTCCTGAAGGACGATGGGGGTGGCAATGGCCAGGCCAATCAGAATGATCAGGAACTGCACCAGGTCGGAGATCTGGTCGGCAATCATGCCGCCCATAGTGGTGTACAGGATGATGACCGCTCCGGCGAAAATCAGGCAGACGTTCAGCGGAATGGTTGGAATCAGGGCGTTGATGACGCCGCCCGACGCAGCAATCTGCGAGGAGGTCAGGCAGAACAAAGACAGCACGCTCAGGATGGCCGTGAAGTTGCTGGCAAACTTGCCGAACCGGCGGCCGACGACTTCGGGAATGGTGACGGCCATGGTCTTCCGGATCTTCGGCGCAAAGTACGCCAGCGGGATCATGGCAATGGAGGCCGCCAGGACGTACCAGACGGCGCTGATCCCCCAGTCCCCGAACGCCTTCTGGGCAAGGCCGGTCGTGCTGCCTCCGCCGATATTGTTGGCGGACAGGGAGAACGCGACCATGAACAGGCCCATGCGGCGGCCGGCTACCAGGTAGTCCTTCGAGTTTTTGATCTGCACCTTGCCGACAATAAAGCCGACCAGCAGCATGCCGATCAAATAGGCGGAAACAAAAATCAACGGGGCAACTTGGACTTCCATACAACACCTCCAGAACAGGGTAAAAAGTGGTTGAAGAAATTTCAAAAGGCAGGCAACGGAGTCGATTCAGGGCTCCATTGCCTGCCTCTATTAATCATTTTATAAAGCGTGATAAAACCTGTCAATGTAAAAACCCGACAGGAAACGGGCGGTGCTTCTGGTCAAATTAGCAATTGACTTTCTCAGGAATAGCGCACCCGCGGAAGTTCCTTGCGGCCGTTTTCCTCGTAGAGTTTCTGGTTCTTCTGCTCCAGTTTCAAAAAGTCGATCTTTCCAAATATGGTGCGGGCGAGTGGCTCGCTCAGGAACTCATAGGAACCCGGGATATAATAGGTGTACATCCGGGCCGTGCGCTGGTCGAGCCGCTCGATGACGGATTCGGCCACCTTTTTCATCTCCTCTTCGGGGAGCGCGCGGATGGCTTCCTTCAGGACGATGTGGCAGGACGCCACCTTCTCCTTGACCGGATGCGGGGCCGCGACCACGCAGCACTCGTCGACTTCTTCCATGTCGTTCAGGATGTTCTCCAGAACGTTGGTGAAGATCTTGGCGCCGCCCTGGGAGCGGACGATCCGCTTGTTGCGGGCCACGAACCAGAGCTTGCCCAGTTCATCGATATACGCCTGGTCGTCCGTGTTGGCAAAGCGCATGCCGTTGAGTTCCAGGAAGGTCTCCGCGTTGCGGTCGGCGTCCCGGCCGGTGTAGCCCTTCATGACGGTCGGACCGCTGACGTAGAGGTCCCCCACATAGTGGGAGCCGTCCTCTTTGGTGCCGTACGGAAGTTCCTCTTTGGTATCGGGGTCGATGATAGTATAGACATTGCCCGGCAGCGGAATGCCGCAGGTGCCGTACTCCTTCGGGTACTCCGGAAGGTCCAGGTTGAAGGCGAAGCAGCCGAACTCTTCGTTCTGGCCGTAGCCGTTGGTGGTCTTGACTTTGGCGCCGTGATCCGCCAGGACCTGGTCCACCGCGTTGTCATCTTCCAGGGCAATGGCTTCGCCGCCATGGTAGATGGACTTCACAAAGCTTAAGTCCTTACCCTCGAGTTTCGGGTTGTCGATCAGGGTCTTGATAAACGCCGGCACCGTGAAGTAATGGTTCGCCTGGGTGTCCAGCATGATGTCCACAAAGGCGTCCCGGTCATAGGTGGCAATCAGATGGGTGTTCAGTCCATAGAAGCGGGCCAGGTGAATGCCCTCCAGCGAATACGCCACCATGGGCGGAACCAGCTGGCAGAACGAGTCCGTCTCCTGGACGTCCAGCGGGGATTTCGTGGTCTGATAGACCACGGAGTTGGCGTTGTAGTCGGTCATCTCGACGCGCTTCACCGGGCCGGTCGTGCCGCCGGTGTGGACGATCATCGAGGTCTTGTTATGTTCATAGGGAACCGCCACGTCCGCGACGGGAGCCTTGTATTTTTTGATAAAGGTTTTCCAGGAAAGGAAGCGGTCGTCCCAGACCTCTTTATGCGGTTTGGGCGTCTTCTTGGAAAGGCTGTAGGCCATCTTTTTGCCCGTGGGAAGAGAGGTCTTCACGGACTGCACAATGACGTGCTCCACGGCCGTATCTTTCATGGATTCCGCAATCAGGTCATCCAGAAGGTCCACAATGACCAGCGTCTTCGTGCCGCTCTCGACCATCAGGTCGTGCAGCATCTCCGTGCTCATGCCGGTGGGGCGGAACCATTCGGTGATGGCACCGATCTTGTTGAGGCCGTAAAGAGAATAGATCATCTCCGGGGTGTTCAGGCACATCATGAAGACGATGTCGTTCTTCCGAACGCCAAGGTTGTAGTATGCCTGCGCGGCCTCGTCAATTTTCTCGAGCATAGTGGCCGTAGAAATCGTGGTTCCATAAAATGACAGTGCCGTCGACTCCTTATGCAGATGCGGCGACTGGAGGAGCATGTCATACACGGTCCTCTTGCAGTACTCCTGATCATAGTTTTCCACGGGAAGCAGCTGCTCCCATGGCTTATCGATGGAAGCGAAGCCTGTTTTGGTGGTACTACTCATAAAGTCCTTCTCTCTTTCCGGAATGAAATTTCCTCCACATTCCCCTATTATAATTCTAGAAACTTATAAGAATCTTAAATAAAAGAAATCACCGTTCTGTGGGCGCACTTTTAGGAAAATGTAAACATTTGTCCGGCTTTGTCATAAATTTTGACGCTTCTCTTTTTCGAAGGGTATCTTACTCAATCCACCCCTTTTACTCAGTGACCCCGGTCACATAATCCACTCCCCGCACAGGACTTCCTCTCTCAAGCAAAATCTGGATTCAAAGACGCCGCATAGTGTACAACCACCAACAAGTTCTTAGGTTGATCACTATAAAATAGTGTACTCATAGCTCAAAACAGCCTATCTGGTCACTATAAAAATAGTGGTCAACCCATGAATTTTGGTCCTAATGTACACTATTTTCGTAGTGTCCAACTCGCTTAAATTCGAGCCTTTGTACACTGTTTTATAGTGACCAGTTCATTCAAAATCAGCCCATGGCACACTACCTGATCGGCATTTCTACGCCCCTCAAAAATATCCGTCTATCGAACAATTGGAAATAGGGTACAAAGTATTCTATTTTCAAACTTGGTCACCATCAAATAGGGTACAAGATCCCCTTTTTGGCGCTTTGTCTGGCGTTTTTTAGGGTACAAAGCCTTAAAGACAAGATTCTGTACCCTATTTTAGGGGTGACCAAAGAAGGAAAAAACTCTGTTTGTACCCTATTTCATGGTGACCAAGATTTTAAAAATTTAATTTTGTACCCTATGACAGAGTGAGATCTGAGGGTCTTCGGGGTAGCCGTGGTCTGGAATAGTTCCGGGCATCGCCTGTAGCAGAGTGAAATCTGAGGGTCTTCGGAGTGAATGGACGAGGAAAAGCCGCCGGATCAATACCTATAGCAGCGTGAGGTCTGAGGGTCTTCGGGGTAGCCATGGTCTGGAATAGTTCCGGGCATCGCCTGTAGCAGAGTGAAATCCGAGGGTCTTCGGAGTGAATGGACGAGGAAAAGCCGCCGGATCAATACCAATAGCAGAGTGAGGTCTGAGGGTCTTTGGGGTGGTGCTCTCTGGGTTTGGAACAACTCGAGTCTCCAGAACCTTGATTTGACCCAAAATTGAAGGGGTTTGGAACAAGTCTCTTTCTGAAGGCCGGTTTTGTTCCAGGAATTGGGCCAGAATCGGACCTGCCGGCGCTCAGTTGTTCCAAAATCAGGGTTTTCGTGGAACAGAAAGGCTTGATTTCAAAAAAGTTGTTCCAAACACGGCTGATTTTGGGTCAGAACCAAGGCATACAGCAAGCAGTTGTTCCAAAAGTAGAGGTATCTACGGAGCGGGATGCTTGATCTTGGCCAGCTTTGAGCTGTAGAGCAATTCATTGTCCCCAAATATAAGTGCGCGATTTGGGTGGCGGGTACGTCCCCTTCGCGGCGGCTCCTCCTCCCCAGACCTGTGTTCCTCGGTCCGGGGACCCGCCAAGAGGCCCACTCCTGCCCAGGGCTATCAGAACCATATTGTCGCTTTGTATCGCTCGGTGCAATTTGAATGCTGGGATTTGAACCCAGGGCCTCTTGGTCCCGAACCAAGCGCGATACCAAACTTCGCCACATCCCGATGTGTCATTTATCTGACAGCCTATTTATTATATAGTGCAGGTGGGTAAAAATCAAGCGGTATTTTCAAAAGAGCCGGTCCCTTTTTGGGACCGGCTCTTGGGTTTCGGTGAGTTACGCCTTTTTGGCAATGGCCTCTTTGGCGGCGGAGACCAGGTGCTCCGCGTCCAGGCCGAAGAGGTGCAGCAGTTCGGCGGCGGGGCCGGAGCAGCCGTAGACGTCCGGAACTCCGACGCGGACGACCGGGGTCGGGGCCTGTTCGGAGAGGCATTCGCACACGGCGGAGCCAAGGCCGCCGATGATGTTGTGCTCTTCCGCGGTGACCACGGCGCCGCACTCCCTGGCCGCCTTGACGACGAGTTCTTCGTCCAGCGGTTTCAGGGTGTGGATGTTGATGACGCGGGCCTGGATGCCTTCGTCGGCCAGGGTCTTCGCGGCTTCAATGGCCTCGTTGACCATGAGGCCGGTGGCGAAGATGGCGACGTCGTTGCCGTCGGTGATCTGTTCGCCCTTGCCCCATTCGAACTTGTAGTCGTCACTGTGGAAGATGGGGACCGCGGCGCGGCCGAGGCGAAGATACACGGGACCGTCGTAGTCGGCGGCGGCCAGGATGGCCTGGTAGGCCTCCACGGCGTCCGACGGCTGGATGACCGTCATGCCGGGGATGGCGCGCATGAGGGCAAAGTCCTCGTTGCACTGGTGGGAGGCGCCGTCTTCGCCCACGGAGATGCCGCCGTGGGTGGCGGCCACCTTGACGTTGAGTTTGGAGTAGCCGACCGCGTTGCGGATCTGCTCAAAGGCGCGGCCCGAGGCAAACATGGCAAACGAGCTGGCGAATACGGTAAAGCCGGAGGCGGCAATACCGGCCGCAATGCCGATCATGTTCTGCTCGGCAATGCCGCAGTTGAAGAACCGGTCCGGATACGCGTCCCGGAATTTAGCGGTATTGGTGGAGCCGGCCAGGTCGGCGTCGAGGACGATGACGTCGTCCCGCTCCGCGCCGAGTGCTTTGAGTGCCTCGCCATAGGCCACACGGGTTGCTTTTTTGATGACTTCAGCCATTGTGTGCCCCTCCTCTCACGCGTCCAGCGCGGCAAGCGCTGCGTTCAGTTCGTCCATGGCCTGTGCATACTGTTCGTCGTTCGGCGCCTTGCCGTGCCAGCCGGCCTGGTTCTCCATGTAGGAGACGCCTTTGCCCTTGACGGTCTTGGCAATGATGACCGTGGGTTTACCATTGCGCTGGTCGGCCTTGTTGTAGGCGTCTTCGATCTGGTCGAAGTCGTGGCCGTCAATGCAGATGACGTTCCAGCCGAAGGCCGCGAATTTTTCGTCGATCGGATACGGCGAGTTGACGTCCGTAATGGCGCCGTCGATCTGGAGGTTGTTGTTGTCCACGGCCGCCACAAGGTTGTCGAGGCCCTTGGCCGCGGCAAACATGGCCGCCTCCCAGACTTCGCCTTCCTCGATTTCGCCGTCTCCGAGAGCGGTGTAGACCGTGTAGTCCGCACCCTTGACCTTGGCGGCCACAGCCATGCCGACTGCAGCAGAGATGCCCTGGCCCAGGGAGCCGGTACTCATGTCCACGCCGGGGGTCTTATGCATGCAGGGGTGGCCCTGCAGGTACGAGTCCGGCTTACGGAGCGTTTTGATGTCCTCCCGGGGGAAGAACCCTTTCAGTGCCAGTGCACCATACAGTGCCGGTGCCGTGTGGCCCTTGGAGAGGACGAAGCGGTCCCGGTCCTCTTTCTTCGGATCCTGCGGATCCACGTTCATCTTGACCATGTAGAGATAGGTCAAAATGTCCGCAACGGAAAGAGAGCCGCCCGGATGGCCGGATTTGGCGTTGTACACGCCCTCCAGGGCCATCTTGCGAACCTCAATGGCGTCCTTCTGTAACTGTTTTTTCAACTGTGCGTCCATGCTGTCCTCCAAATCAATGTGGGTTACGCGCGCGTGCCGGAAAGCTTGCGCAAAAAGGTTTGAAAGTACTCCGGAAGTTCCGCCTGGAACTCCAGGTATTCGCCGGTCCGCGGGTGCTGAAACCCGATGAGTCCGGCGTGAAGGCACTGCCCGTGCAGTTCCTTCGGGGTATTCTTAGGGCCGTAGACCGGGTCCCCTGCAACAGGGTGCCCAATGTAGGCCATATGAACGCGGATCTGGTGCGTGCGCCCGGTCTCCAGGCGCAGCTTCAAATAGGTGTAGCCCGGGTAGCGGTCCAGCACTTCCCAGTGCGTCACCGCGTTGCGGGAGTTCTTGTCCGTGACCGCCATCTTTTTACGGTCGTTCGAACTGCGGCCGATGGGCGCGTCCACCATGCCGGACTCCTCTTTCAGGTTGCCGTGCACCACGGCACGGTATTCCCGGGTAAAGGAGTGGTCCTGGATCTGCGCCGCCAGGTTCTGGTGGGCCAGATCGTTCTTGGCCACGATGAGCAGGCCGCTGGTGTCCTTGTCGATCCGGTGGACAATGCCCGGGCGGATGACTCCGTTGATGCCGGACAGGTTGCCCTGGCAGTGGTACAGCAACGCATTGACCAGCGTGCCGTCCGGATTGCCAGGCGCCGGGTGGACGACCATGCCGCGCGGCTTGTTGACGACCAGGAGGTCGTCGTCTTCATAGACAATGTCCAGCGGGATGTCCTGCGGGACCGCCTCCAGCGGTTCCGGGTCCGGCACGGTCCAGGAGACCGTGTCCCCCACCTTGACCTTGTAGCTTTTTCCGACCGGGGTTCCGTTCACCGAAACCAGCCCCTCCTTCAGGAGGTTCTGCGCGGCGGACCGGGTCAGAGACTCCTCCGCATCCGAGACAAAGACGTCCACACGGACGCCGTCCTGGTCCGGAGAGACCACAGTGGATACGGGTGCATTACTCATGGGAATCCTCCGATGCTGACTCGCGGATGATGTCCACAAGGAGGGAGATGATCAGTGTCACTGCCCCTATGGTAACACAGCAGTCCGCAAAGTTGAACACGGCAAAATGGACAAAAATGAGTTCGATAAAATCCACGACAAAATGCCGGAAAATCCGGTCAATCAGATTGGCGGCACCACCCGCAATGATCAGCAGAAGTGCGGCCTGGTTGAGGCGTCCCGGGACCTTGCCCCGGGCCAGCAACACGATGGCCACAAGAAGAATGGCTGCTGTAACCACAGACAGCAGCCATGTTTTTCCGGTAAACATACTGAACGCTGCACCGGTATTCGCCACGAAGCGGAACTGGAGCACGTCCGGAAGGACCGTGACAATGGTTCCGTCCCCCAGGTGGGTCAGCACCAGGTACTTGGTCAGCTGGTCAACGCCGATCAGAAGCAGGACAGCCGCAATAGCCAGTACTGCGGTCATGCGTTACTCCTTTTTCTGGAAGAACTGGAGCTGCTGGTCGCCGTCTTCGGTGTCCTCGTCCTCTTCCTCGTCTTCGTCGTCATCCGTGAGGTATTCGTCCAGGACACTTTCGTCCTCCTCCGGCTCCACGTCGAGGTCGTCCGCAGACGCTTCCGCGGATTCGTCGTCGTCGAGGTCGGCCAGGTCATATTCGTAGTCGGCGAGGGAGGCTTCGTCAAAGTCCTCGTCGTCCTCCGGGACCGGGTCAAACAGGTCGGAGGCGTCCTCTTCCGGCTCCTCCTCTTCCTCGAGGAGTTCGGCCGTTTCCTCGATGGTCATGTCGAGGAGCGAGGCGTCGGGTTCAAATTCATCTTTTTCGTAGTCGTCGAGCTGGATCTGTGCCAGGTCGGTGTCGGCGAGGTCGAATTCGTCCTCGTCCGGCTCCTCCTCCGCGGCTGCGGCGGCCTTGGCCTCCATCTCTTCCTTGGTGGCGTTGGCGGCGGCCAGGGTTGCCTCCGCTTCGGCAGCCGCTTCCCGGCGTGCCTCCACGCTGCGGCGGACGTCTTCGCTGAAGTCCGGCGTGAATTCGAGCAGTTCCAGCTGCATGCGGTAGGTGTCCATCAGGTCCTTGCGGACTTTGGCGGACTCCGCCTTGATTTTATCCAGGTACTCCTGTTCCCGGGCCGCCTTGTCCGTCAGGGAACCGACGGATTCGTCGTACTGGGCCTGGGCGTCCGCTTCCAGGGCAGCCGCTTTTTCTTTGGCGTCTGCCAGAAGGGCTTCCGCTTCCTTGCGGGCCTCTTCCAGGATGAAGTCGGCGCGGTCCTGAGCCTCCTGAAGAAGAGTGGTCTTGCGGTTCTGGGCGCTCTCCTTTTCCTGACGGATGCGCTCTTCCGCGGCCGCGGCCATTTCTTCGGCCTGCGTCTTCGCCTCTTCCAGGGTGTTGGCCTTCATCCGCTGGGCTTCGACCAATGCGTTGCGGATGTTGTCCTCTTCTTCTTTATACTTCTGGACCTTGTCGGCCAGGGTGTTGAGCTTTTTGATGATTTCCGCGTTTTCCCGGAACATCTGGCTGTAGGATTCGGTGACCTCATCCATGAACTCGTCGACGTCCTGCGCCTTGTAAGCGTTGCGGCCTACGACCTGAAATTCTTTCTTTTTCAGTTCTTTGGGTGTCAGCATGCTGGTACTCCTCTGCTTTTGATAGAAAATATGGGCACGCCTGAAAGGTGTGCCCATGCGATGAATCCTATTTTAGGACTGGAAGAACATTCCGCTGTTTTCCAGTTCGTCGAGAAGGTCGCCGGTCACACTCACATTGTAGGGAGTGATGATAAAGGTGCTGTTGGCGACGCGCTTCAGCTGGCCGGCGTTGGCATACGCCACACCGCTGAGGAAGTCGATCAGACGGCGGGCTACGTCACGGTTGGCCGACTCGAGGTTCAGGACGACGGTCCGTTTCTCATTGAGATGGTCCGCAATGGTGCTGGCGTCGTCAAAACGTTCCGGTTTAGCCAGGACGACCTGAAGAGTGGTCTTGGACGGCATGTTTACGACGTTGTTGCGGCGAGCCGGCTGTGCGGCGGGCTCGTTGTAGTCCTGCGGTGCGGCAGGAGCGCGCGGCGGGACGTAATCGTCCTCTTCGAAATCGTCGTAATCGTCTTCCAAAACGTCATCCGGATCTTCCGGTTCAAACCCCGTGATCGTTTTGATCTTGTCAAGAAAATTTGCCATTTTTTACGTCCTCCGTATGTTATAGGATGATTGGCGTCAATAAACTCGCGCTCCGAAGATGGAGGAACCGACTCTGACGAGGTTGGCGCCTTCCAGAATTGCCGGAACATAGTCTGCAGACATGCCCATTGAGAGAATATTAATATCTATATTATTATATTTTTTTTGTTGCATGTCAACATATAGTTTTTTCATTTGTGAAAAATAACCACGGAGCACAATATCTGGAGCAGAAATTGGTGGAACTGTCATAAGTCCGCGCACCGTAATGGCCGGTAATTCCGCAATTTCCGCCAGGGAATCCGGGACGGCGTCATAGGTGAATCCGGACTTGGATTCCTCTTCTCCAATGTTGACTTCGAGGAGAATGTCTGTGTGGACCCCGAGCTTTTCGGACTGCTTGGAGATTTCGCGAGCCACTTTGAGGCTGTCCACCGACTGGATCGTGGAAACTTCCCCTACGATCTGTTTGACCTTGTTGGTCTGCAGGTGGCCGATCAGGTGGGCGTCCACCCCGTCCAGGTGCAGGTCCGGCTTTTTGCCGAGGAACTCCTGGACCCGGTTTTCACCGATCAGGTCCACGCCGCAGTGGTCAATGGCATGGTTGATAAAGTACGGCTCCACGGTCTTGGTGACCGCCATCAGCTTGACGTCCTGTTCGGACCGTCCGCTCTGGATGGCCGCCTCCGCAATCTTCTCCCGGATCCGTTTCAGGTTCTCCGTAATGTCTTCACAGCGCTGTTCGCGGTACTCAGCTAACGACTGCTCCGTCATAAAGTCCTTTGCCTCCCAGAATGACATTGTCATAAATTTCCACGTAGCCGGATTCGTCGTGCGGCGTGCTGAGGACAAAGTCCTCCCCGCTGTAGACGATATCCAGTTTTTTAAAGCGGGCAATGTTGCCCTCTTTGACATAGACGCCCTTTTCCCCGTCGTCGTTGACGCGGACGGCCTCCGAGTTGACCTTGATGCCGGTGTACGAGTAGAGGACCAGTTCCGCCTCCTCCTTGCGGAGGGTGGCAATTCCGGAATCCATGCGGTTGCACTTGAGGACGACCGCGGACTCGTCTTTGGACTGGTCACTGGTCACCGCGTAGACCGTGGCGGGCACGGTACTGACCGCAGAGGACGGGAAGTTGACCGTCACGCTATCTCCGACGCCGAGGTCACTGGTCTTGTTGGTGGGGACAATACAGAGCATGTACCAGTCGAAGCTGGCGTAGATTTTTCCGATGACCTTGTCCGAGACCTCTTTGGGGTCGGCGTCGAGGATCTTTTCGATATCCTCGACCGTCATCTTGGCCACCTTGCTGTAGCTGGCGGTGGACTCATAGCCGTCCACGCTGCTGCTGTAGTAGCCCGAGGACTCGGCGGTCAGAGAACTGTGGGTGGTGCCCTTTTTCTGCAGCTTTTTGTACTGCGTGCGAAGTTCCGACAGCTTTGCGTCCAGGTCCAGGTCCTGTCCGGTAGCGATCTGCTCCGTGATGGCGTCGTCCCGCGCCGTGTAGATGGCGTCCTCCAGGTCCGACAGGTTGCCGGAGTCCACGATCTCCACGATGTCGATGACATCCTGGGCAATCGTGGCGTTCATAGCGCTGACGTCCACGGCATAACTGGTCTTCTGACTGTTCAGGCGCTTGTAGCGGGAGAGTTCCTCCGTGACCTTGCTCATGCGGGCGTAGTAGCCCGCCGCTTTGGTGTCGGAGAAGACGGCCGCCACTTCCTCGCCCTTGGCCACACGGGAACCGTCACTGATGACGGAGATGATGGTGCCGTTTCCGCTGCTGGAAATGGTCTTTTCGTTGCGGACCACAAAAACGTCCGTGTCCACGCTGTCATTGACGGTCTCGGTGGTGACGACCTGCGTCTCCACGGAGCTGTGCGTGACAAGGTAGACCTGATAGACGATATAGACAAGTACCAGGACCGCAAACACGATCATAAGGATCCGGCGAAGCCGTTCCTTTTCCTTTGCGTTCATGGAATCCCTTCTTTCCCGTCTAGAATAATCCGGATGCGCGGACCACCGCGGCGGCCTCTTCGGCCACCCGTTCGGGGCTCCCGCATTCGTCGATAAAGATCCAGTGAATGTCCGGTTCCCGGCGGAACCAGGTCAGTTGGCGTTTAGCGTAGTGCCGCGTGTCCAGCTTGAGTTGTTCCAGGCAGTCCTCCAGGGATTTCTCCCCGTTCAGGTACGGGAGGACCTCCTTGATACCGATGGCCTGCGCGGCGGTGGGGCCGGGTTCCCGGGCGAGCCACTCCTGAGCCTCGTCCAGGAGTCCGTGTTCCACCATGAGGTCGACGCGTTTGTCGATCCGGTCATACAGGAACTCCCGGTCCTTCGCGGTCAGGCCGAGAATCAGCGGTTGATACCGGCTGGGCTCCCGGGTGGACTGGGCAATTTGGTAACTCATAGTGTACCCTGTAAGGGTATAAACTTCAAGTGCCCGAATGACGCGTCCCGCGTTGTTCGGGTCGATTTTTGCGGCGTAGTCCGGGTCGATCTTCCGGAGGCGGTCCATCAGGGCCGGCAGGCCGTCCCGCTCCAGTTCCTCGTTCAGGGCGGCGCGCACTTCCGTGTTGTCTCCCATGTCCAGAAACTGGATGTTCCGGAGGACCGTATCCAGGTAAAGGCCGGTGCCGCCGACCATGACCACATTGTGGCCACGGGCCGCGATTTCACCGATGATCCGGTCGGCCGCCTCCTTGTAGCGGGCCACGCTGAACATCTCCGCGGGGTCGATCACGTCGATCATGTGGTGCGGAACGTTCCGCATCTCCTCCTTCGTCGGCTTGGCCGTGGCCACGTCCATGGTCTTGTAGAGCTGCATGGAGTCGAAGGAGAGCACCTCGGCGTTGAACTGTTCCGCCAATGTCACAGCCAGACCGGTCTTGCCGGAGGCCGTGGGGCCGGCCACCGCCAGGACGGGAATTTTATTTGTCTCCACGGGCATGTCAGTGTTCCTTCTTGTCCCGGTCGGACTTCTTCTGGACCTTTCGGCGGTTGCCGTGCTCGTCCACAATGACGGTGCTCTCCAGCTGGGCTTCCAGGTTCGTGCGGATGGCCAGGAGATACTCCATGTGGAGTTCCTTGCGCTCCAGCTGTTCTTCGTCCGTCAGCCCTTCCGGGGTCTTCGCCTTTTTGGCGAGTTCGTTGATGCGGTCAATTTTCGCCTGTTCCATGCGGCAGGTTCTCCTTTGCGTAGTTCATCAGCGCGCCCTTTTCGTTGGGCAGCTGTTCGTCCATGACCCGCTCCAGAAGCGCGTTCTGGGCGGCGCCGATGGCCGGGCCGGTAAAGCCCAGTTGTTTCAAGTCGTTGCCGTTGACGGCAAGGTCCTTGACAGTATAGGCCGGCTGCTCGGCCAGAAGGCGGTCCAGAGCCGCCTCGATGTCGTCGTATTTGCCCGCCTCCCGGGCGTGCTCCTCGGTCTGCGCCAGACGGTCCGCCCGCTTCACCTGCAACAGCAGGCGCAGGGTGTCCGGACCCATCTGGTTGAGGCGCCGGCGCAGGATTTTCGGTTCCGCCGAAATGGGAATGTCGTGGCGGTAGACCAGCTCCTCCACCGTGCGTTGCGTCCTGGACGGCAGCCGCATGCGGGAGAGAATCTCTTTGGCCAGGTCGGCGCTGACTTTCGGGTGTCCGTAGAAATGGCGCTGGCCGTCCTCCCCGTCAAACATGGTGGCGGGCTTGCCGATGTCGTGCAGGAGCATGGCCAGGCGGACCTCCGGGATGGGGGCCGCCGCGCCCACCGACCGGGCAATATGCTCATACACGTCATAGCGGTGGTGTACGTTTTTCTGGTCCAAATCGAAGCACGGAATGAGTTCCGGGAAGATGACGGCAAAGACGTCCCGGTAGTCCAGCAACAGTTCCGTGACGCCGGGGCCGCAGAGGAACTTCATCAGCTCCGCCGTGATCCGCTCCGCGGAGACGTGCCGGATGAGTTCTCTGTTGCAGTGAATGGCGGCCGCCGTGTCCGGGTCAATGGAAAAGCCCAGGACCGAGGCAAAGCGCAGCGCCCGCAGGATGCGAAGGGCATCTTCGTGGAACCGGGTGTCCGGGTCCCCTACGCAGCGGATGACCTTCTGCTGCAGATCCTCCCTGCCGCCGAATTCGTCCACCAGACCGGCCTTCTCGTTGCAGGCCATGGCGTTGATGGTGAAGTCCCGGCGCGCCAGGTCCTCGGTCAAACTGGACGTAAAGGATACCTGGTCCGGGCGGCGGTTGTCGGAGTACGTTCCGTCCACACGGTACGTGGTGATTTCCAGCGGCGTGCCGTCGATCAGAACCGTCACGGTACCGTGCTGGATGCCGGTTTCAATGGTTCGCTGATTCTGAAACACGGCTTCCAGTTCCAGGGGCCGCGCGGAGGTCGTAATGTCCCAGTCCTCCGGCGTACGGCCCAGGAGCGCGTCCCGGACACAGCCGCCGACGGCATAGGCCTCGTATCCGGCGGCTTCCAGGCGCTCGATAGCCTGCTTAGCCGGAGCCGGCAACCGGAGTTCCATGCGAACCCTCCTATTCCAGAGAATCGACGAGAACGCGGTAGTCCTCGTACGTGGTAATGGCATTGATGATCTGCAGAAGCTGTTTTCCGGTCATCCGCTCCGGAAGGTCCAGGGCCTTCAACAGGGCCCGGCGCTTCTGCGTACTGTTCGGGCGGCCGGAGAGGCCGTCCTCATAGAAATCCAGGGCGGTGATCGGTCGGCCCTTTGGAGCCGGTTCCGTGTCCCCGTCCTCGGTGATCCCCGCCTGCTTCAAGGCGTCGATCAGGACCTGGTCCGGGACGCCCTCCACCCCGAGTTTGCCCTCTTTGGAGGGGTGGTCCTTGCGGCGCTCCTTGCCCGGAATGTCCGGAATAAAGACCTGGAGGAGCTGCTCCTCCGGCACGCAGGATTTGATAAAATTGCGGATGAGGAAGCCGGCGGAGTCACTGTCCGTCAACACCAGGAGGCCGCGGGTGGCCGCCAGACGGCGCAGGAGCGCCTGCTTCTCCGTATCGTGAAAGATGCCAAATCCGTCGGTGCGAAGGATCGTGGCATCTAAGATATTGGCCAGTTTGATGGCGTCGTATTTGCCCTCGACAAGGACGATCCGGTCGGTCTTCAGCATGTGTGCCGGACCTCCGCCAGTTCCACGAGGAGCTTTTCAAAAATGGTGCGGTTGTCTTCCAGGCTTCCCTTGAGCCGCGCGTCGGCATCCGCCAAAATCTCCAGGGACTCCCGAAGGGCCGCCGGGGAATACTTCCGGCTGCGGCGGAAGGCGTTCTTCAGTTTGAAGTCGCTCCGGTAGGCCGCCGGATACAGTTTTTTGAGCACCGAGGCGTCCTGGCCGGCCCGCTGGACCACGGAGGCGCGGTACATATCCACATAGGTGCTGGTGAGAGCACCCAGGATCATGGCCGGCTCCGTCCGCTGTTCGAAGAGGATGGCCAGGGACTGGAAGACCGCGTCGAAGTTCTCCGCCACCAGGGCGTCGATCATCTTGAACGCGGTGGACTCCAGCGTCTTGGTGCAGATGGTGTCAATATCCGCCTCGGTAATGGTGCCCTCCGCATAATTGCAGAGCTTGTCCAGTTCCGAGACGAGGTTGCTCATGTCCTCCCCTACGGTGTCGACCATATAGTCGGCCGCCGGGCCGGAGATGCTGCAGCCGCGCTTTTTGCACTCGGAACTGATGAAGCGGACCAGGTCCGCCCGACTGCGGCCGTCGAGGTCCACGACGGCGCCCACCGTTTCGATCTGCTTGAGCAGTTCTTTCTGTGCCTTGGTCTTCTGCGGGAACGGTTTGGTGTCCTGCCAGAAGATCAGGACACAGGTGTCCGACGGGTCCTGGAGCAGGGTGGAAACCGACTCCCGCTGGGCGTCGTTCAGGGCGCCGAAGTCGAAATCGTGGACCACCACACAGGTGTGTTCGCACATGGCGGGCAGGGCTTCGGCCGCGGTGAAGATATCCTCCAGGGACGCGGTGTCTCCGTTGAAGCGGTGAAGGTTAAACGCCTCCAGACCGGCAGGGATAACACTGTCGGCCAGGAGTTTGGTGTAATTCTGTTTGAGGTAACTTTCGCTTCCCCGGATCAGATAGACCGGGTGAAAGTCTCCGGACTTGATGTTCTTCCAGAGGTCACGCTCTTTGTACTTCACGCGTTTCGTCTCCGTATCTGATAGCGGCCATCCGCCACGCGGAGGGTGACTCCGCCCGGATCCGTGACCGCCAGGTTCGGGACACCGGCCCATCTGCCGGCGTCCGCCGTTTCTGCCGATACGATTATACTGTAAAAGTTATTGTAATTCAAACCGTCCGGAAGGTCCGCGCGGCAGATCAAAATATTCGCCGTCTCCGCCGCGCCGCCAAAGGCGGCAGTCAGGTCTGCCGGATCCACAGAGGGGCGGAACAACAGGAGGATTTTCAGCCCGCCTGCCGTCAAAAGCGCGGCGGGAGAATCCCCTGAAGAGTGCAGGTCCAGTTCCACGTCCGGGAACAGGTCCAGGTGCGCGTCACTGGACACGGTGACGTGGGACTCCGCCGAAACGGCCGAGGTATCAAACCCGGATGGCGCCACCAGTTCCTGTGGAGTCCGAGTGCCCACCAGGGACCGGAACGCCGAGGATTCGGTCTCCTCCGCACGCGGCACGACCAGCGCCGCCAGACGAGTGGCCTGCTCCTCTGCCAGGACATCCGAAATGGCACCGGCCGCCCCGTAATCCCCGCCGCATCCGATGACCACCGCGCTGCCGTCATAACAGACGATGACGGCCATGCCGTTGCCCACAGCGGTGGCTGTAACAGACAACACTTTGCGGTTCAGCACCTGCTCCGACCAGCCCGACGCCAGCAGAATGATGGCGCAGAGCAAGGCCGTAAGACGGGCCGGTCTCCGGGCGTTGCGGGAGCCCCGGACCGCCACCGAATGCCGCTCCGGATGGGCATATAGGAGCAGAGCCGCGGCACAGAGCAACAGACAGGCGGCCACCGCCAGTTCCACGCCCGGCGAGTCCAGACGGATCGTGGCAAAGGGCAGTTTTGCCAGCACACCGCAAACCCAGGTCATGTACTTGACGATCAGCGCGGCGATCAGAAGACCCCAACGGCTGAGCAGTCCCAGGACCGGGACAGAGGCAATCAGGACACTGATGCCGGACAGCAGAATGGCCGGTGAGGCCACTGTAGTCACCAGCAAATTGGACAGCGGTGCCACCAGAGAGACCGTCCCAAAAAGCAGCATGACGCAGGGCAACGTCAGGACAAATGTGCTGGCGGAAATCAGCAACAGAGACGTCGTCCGCTCGAGGAACTTCCGCACCGGCTGGTTGTGCACGCGGCGCACCAGCCGGAGGACCGGACGCATCATCGGCGGGTAGACTGCCAGGATACCGACTGTGGCGAAATACGAAAGCAGCAGGCCGGCGTCCCCGCCGGCAAACGGGTTGGGCAGGGTCAGAAGCAATGCCGCCACGCCGAGGGAATTCAAGGAATCCGCGTGCAGCAAAAAGGTCCTTCCCAAAAGCAGAAGGATCAGCATGATCCCGGCGCGGACCGCGCTGGCAGAGAAGCCGGTCAGCGCCATGAAGAAGAGCACAAACAGAATGCCGCCCGCGCCCGCCAGACGCTTTCCGGCACCGGCCCGCAGAAGGCCCCGGTACAGGAGCATCGTCCACAGACTGACGTGGAATCCGGAGACCGCGAACAGGTGCAGGACACCCGCCACGCGGAACGTCTCCTGGTCTGCCTCATCCATGCGGCTCTTGTCCCCCAGGAGCATGCCCTCCAGGATGGAGCCGGTGGACTCCGGCAGCACTTCATAAAGGTTGTCCGTCATATAGGTCTTCGCCCGGTCGACCAGTCCGGCCGCACGCCGGACCTGGTACCGGAAGCGGGAGATCGGTGCCTCGCCCAGTTCGGTCACGGAGATTTTTTCATACGTATACGCGCCCAGGACCAGGCGGTGCGCATGGTAGTAGTCCTGCATGTCCGGGTCCCCCTCCCCCAGTTCATACAGGGAACCGTTGAAGGACACCCAGTCGTTCAGCGCCGGCTCATAGCTGCGGGAGGACAGGCGGACACGGACGGTGCCGTGAACGTCCAGGCCCTCCACGGATGCCGTCACCACACAGCGGTGACTGCCGCTCTGGGAATCCGAAAGAACTTCGGACACATAGCCCTCCACATGGGCGGTCTTCCCCGCCTGTTCCTGCTGTGGCTTCAGCCAGAATTCCACGCGCAGGATGTAGAGGCCGCAGGCCAGCGCACAGACTGCCAGGACGCACAGATAAAAGACCCGTTTCGGGTGACCCCGAAGCAGGAACCAGAGGGCCGGCGCGGCCAGGAGAAGGATGCCGCCCAGGACGGCGGCAAAGACCTCCCCGGTCAACGCCAGCAGGAACAGCGTCCAGAGCATGCCGGAGCCAATGTAGAAGAGTGGTCGACGCATAAAAAAGCAGCCCCCGTTTTCTGACGTGGACTGCTTTTAAAAATACTGGGATCAGCCGGGAGGCCAGGTCATGTCACGGCCGCCCAAAATGTGGAAGTGCAGGTGTGGGACCGACTGCTGACCGCGCTCTCCGATATTGGAGACGACACGGTAGCCTTCGTCCAGGCCCTCCTGCTTTGCCACCTTGGCGATCACTTCGAAGATGTGTGCCACCACAGCGCTGTTCTCCGGCGTGATCTCCGCCACCGACTGGATGTGCTCTTTCGGAATGACGAGCACGTGGGTCGGGGCCTGCGGATTGGCGTCACGGAACGCCACGCACTGGTCGTCTTCATAGACGATCGTGCTCGGGATTTCCCCGGCCGCAATCTTGCAGAAAATGCAGTCCATCAAGGATTTTCCCCCTTTCGGAAACGTTTGGCAAGTGGGTTGGTACGAACGGTCTCTGAGCGGAATGAACGGCTCAGATTCTTCGTTATTTCAGCATATTTTTGACGATATCGGCAGCCGCTGCCAGGGCCTCATCGACCTTGGCCACATCTTTGCCGCCGGCCATGGCGCTGTCGGGGCGTCCGCCGCCGGAGCCGCCGGTGACCTTGGCCACTTCGCGGACAATGTTGCCGGCGTGTGCGCCCTTGGCAATGGCATCCGGGCCACAGGCACAGGCAAAGTTGGCTTTGCCGCCGACCACGGTGGCCAGGACGGCCACGATATCCGCGCCGGTCTCCTTGGCACTGTCGGCCATCTTGCGGAGTTCGCCGCCGTTGACGCCGTCCGCGCGGGAGACGATCAGCTTGACGCCGCCCAGATCCTGGGCGTTGCCGAGCATGTCCTTGGCCTGGATGGAGGCCAGTTCGCCGTTCAGCGCCTCGACCTGCTTCTGGCTGGCCTTGAGTTCGCTGGAGAGCTGAGCCGCCTTCTGGTCGAGTTCGGCCACGTTGGTCAGCTTCATGGCAGCCGCCGTCCGGGCAATGAGCTCGTCGTGGCTGTGAATGTAGTTCAGCACGTTGCGGCCGGTGACCGCTTCAATACGGCGTACGCCGGCGGCCACGGAGGCCTCACTGACGATTTTGAACAGACCCAGTTTACTGGTGTTGTCCACATGGGTGCCGCCGCAGAATTCAATGGAATAGTCCTCGGCGCGGACGACGCGGACAATGTCCCCGTACTTTTCGCCGAACAGGGCCATGGCGCCGAGCTTGCGGGCTTCGTCGATCGGCATCTCCTGCGTGTCGACCGGCATGCAGTCCAGGATGACTTCATTGACCCGGTCCTCGACCTTCTGCAGTTCCTCCGGCGTCAGCGCGGAGAAGTGCGTGAAGTCGAAGCGGCAGGCCTTCGGGTTGACCAGCTGGCCGGCCTGCTCAACATGCGAGCCAAGTACTTCGCGGAGAGCGGCCTGCAGCAGGTGTGCGGCCGTGTGGTTGCGCATGGTGTCCTTGCGCAGGTCCGCGTTGATGGCAACGTGGACGTCGACGTCCTTCTTGACCAGACCGTCCGAGGCGGAACCCACATGCAGGTAGACGCCGTTCGGGGTCTTGACGGTATCCTGGACGTCAAAGGTGAAGCCACCGCATTCGATGACGCCGGTGTCGCCCACCTGGCCGCCGCTTTCGGCGTAGAAGGTGGTCCGGTCGAGGATGAGGTCGACTTCTTCTCCGATATCCGCTTCGTCCACCAGCTGGCCGTCCTTGATAATGGCCAGGACGTGGGCGTCCGTCTCAAATTCCGTATAACCCAGGAACTCCGTCTTCGGGAAGTCCTTGGTCACGTCGTCGTCGTCTTTCCAGGCGGCGGCCACGTTCTTCTTCGCGGCGTCGGCCTTGGCGCGCTGCTTCTGCTCCGCCACCAGTTCCTGGAAGCGAGCTTCGTCGACGGTCATGCCCTTTTCTTCCAGCATCTCCTTTGTCAGGTCGATGGGGAAGCCGAAGGTGTCGGACAGCAGGAAGGCGTCCTCACCGGACAGCTCCTTGCCGTTCGTCTTTTCGATCATGGCGGCCAGCCGCTGGGTGCCGGTGTCAAGCGTCTTGTTGAAGCTCTCCTCTTCCGAGCCGATGACGTTCATGATGAAGTCGTGTTTCTCCACGAGGTTCGGATACGCGTCCGCGTTTTCGTGGATGACGACTTCCGCCACTTCGGTCAGGAACGGGCGGTCAATGCCGAGGAGACGGCCATGGCGGGCGGCACGGCGCAGCAGGCGGCGCAGGACGTATCCGCGGCCCTCGTTGGAGGGCAGGATGCCGTCGCCGACCATGAAGGTCACGCTGCGGGCGTGGTCCGTGATGACGCGCAGGGAGATGTCGTCCGGTTCGTTCGTGTGGTAGTGGACCCCGGAGATCTCACTGACTTTTTTCATGATGTTCTGGACGGTGTCCACCTCGAAGAGGTTGTCCACGCCCTGCATGACGCAGGCCAGGCGCTCCAGGCCCATGCCCGTGTCGATATTCTTCTGGGCCAGGTCGGTGTAGTTGCCGTGGCCGTCGTTATTGTACTGGGAGAAGACGTTGTTCCAGACCTCCATGTAGCGGTCACAGTCACAGCCGGGCGCGCAGTCCGGTTTGCCGCAGCCATACTCTTCGCCGCGGTCAAAGTAGATTTCACTGCAGGGGCCACAGGGGCCTTCGCCGTGCTCCCAGAAGTTGTCCTCTTTGCCCAGACGCACCATGTGGTCCGGGGAGACGCCGACGTCTTTCGTCCAGATGTCATAGGACTCGTCGTCGTCCATGTAAATGCTGCAGTACAGCCGGTCCGCCGGGATCTCCAGGGTCTTGGTCAGAAACTCCCAGGCCCACGGAATGGCCTCCTTCTTGAAGTAGTCCCCGAAGGAGAAGTTGCCGAGCATCTCGAAGTACGTGCCGTGGCGGGCCGTGTGGCCAACGCGCTCAATATCCGGCGTACGGATGCACTTCTGGCAGGTGGTGACCCGGTTGCGGGGCGGCGTGACTTCGCCCGTGAAGAACTTCTTCATGGGCGCCATGCCGGAATTGATCAGCAGCAGGCTCTTGTCCCCCTGCGGCACCAGCGAATAGCTGGGCAGGCGGAGGTGGCCTTTGCTCTCAAAAAAGCTCAGGTACTGTTCCCGGAGCTCGTTCAGTCCAGTCCATTGCATAACGTCAGGATCTCCTTATAAATTAATTAAATACGGACAAATATTTTACTCTAAGTGCTTTTCCTTGTCAACGAACCCCACAACTCAAAGGGGACTCTTCGTTTTGAGTTCTCCCCTTCCTGGGCTGGCGCAGGTTAGCAGATCCGTGGCTCCATATATCCTTTCCTGGGCACGCCAAGAGTAGCAGAGCCGTGGCTCCACTTCTCCTTTCCTGGGGTTGCAGATCATAGCGCAGTTGTCTGTCGGCCTCAAGGGCTCGCCGCAACGTGTGCCGATCCTCAAAATCTCAGAATGTCCGCGTGTGGTCTGCTCAAGCGCGGCCGCTCCGCGGTTCGTCCCTCACCCTTGACCCCGCCATCCATCTGCGCTTTTTAGGCTGACACGCCAGGAAAGGATCACCCTGCTTCGCAGGAGGCTTTATTCTGGGATTGCAGGTTTTTCTTTCCTGGGCTGGTGCAGGTTAGCAGATCCGTCTATCAGCGTCAAGGGCAGACAGTGATCACCGAATCCCACGCATCTTCTTTCCCTTGACCCTGATATCCGCATCTGCTGTTTCGGCTGACAAGCCCAGCAAAGGCATATTCTGCTCCGCAGGAGGCTTTATTCTGGGATTGCAGGTTCTCTTGCAGTGGGATGGAACTTGCAGGAAATGGGAAACGAAGTGCATTGGGAAAATCCGCACAGAAAAAGCAATATTTCCCCAAAATTGGGGATTATTTATAGATTTTTACTGTATATCCCCAACGATTCTCCAAGCTCTCAAATCTTGGGGAAAAATCGAGTTCTTTGACCGGAACATCCCCAAAATTGGGGATTTTTAGGTGAATACCTCCTAATATTCCCAAAACCCTCAAAAAAGCCAGCGACTGGAATGGCTCGGCGCTGAGGTTGGAACAATTCTGGTCTCTGAAACCTTGAGCTGGCCCAAAATTGGAGGGGTTTGGAACAACATCAGACTCCAGCACCTTGATCTGGCCCAAAATCGGAGGGGTTTGGAACAACATCAGACTCCGGCACCTTGATTTGGCCCAAAATTGGAGGGGTTTGGAACAAATTGCTTTTTAGAAGTCGATTTTGTTCCGAGAATTGGGCCAGAATCGGGGGTGCAGACCCTCCAGTTGTTCCAAAATCGGGGTTTTTGTGGAACAGAATTGCCCAATCAAAAAACAATTGTTCCAAAGAGGCCTGATTTTGGGTCAAATTCAAATTGCCAGGGAGTAAGTTGTTCCAAAGCCAGGGAATTCAAAGAACTACCACGTCTATTCGCAAATTTGTGCGTTTCGACCGACCTGCTTTTGGGTCAGAATGGCTGTTTGGAAAACCAGGTTGTTCCAACGCGGAGGGAAATAGAAGTTGGTCCGGGTGCACGCGCACCGGGGCGGGACAATTCTGAAAAAAGTGGGCATTTGGGGCAGTTTTTCAGAAGATTTCGGAATAAAATGCCATTTTCGCTGTTTTTTCAGAAAAAGGGGCTCCAAAAGGGCCTGTTTTCGGAATAATAAGCCAACATGAACCCTGTATCCACTATCTTACAACCGGACTGTTCTCCCTGGTGTTTTACTACGTCCTTATGGATACGACAAAGCGGCGGCATCCCGTGGGTTGGGATACCGCTGTTTGTTTTGTCATCATTTAATTTTGTTTGAGCCCGGAACCAATGCGGGTTCTAAAAACATTATTTCATGACGATATCAAATCCTTTGTCATAAACTCTACCGAAGAGTTTACGTTTCTTTCTGCCAGCTTTGCGGCCTCTGTGTTTGGTGCTCTCCCCCGCATTGTTAACTTTGAGTTTATCCGCCAGTTGCGGGCAAACTTCCAAGGCGTTCTTAGTGAAAATAGCGTATTTTTCATCGTCGCTCAGTTGATTGGTATTTTCCAATTCACCCGCCAGTGCAATGCACACCGGTTCTGGTGTATATGGACAGTCTGAGCCATAAAGCATATGTTCAATGGGAACATCCTTGCGGAGAATTTGGAGCTGTTTCTTCAACGGGAATCCCGCGAGATCAAAATAGACATGTTTCATGTCGCTGTAAACATCCAGTTTGGCTTTCGGATAGACCTTCTTGGTGAACATGCGGAAGTTGGCAATGCGGTCATCCAGAATGGCGAGGAATGCACCGGCGTGCGGCTCAACCCACTTGATATTTGGATATTTCTTAAAAGTGTCATGTAAATGCATATTCACAAAAGTCCGCGTCGTGTCCATAAAAAATTCCATTGCCGGGATAGGGAAGTCTTTTGTCACCTTATTGGTGAAGTCTCCAGGAGTTGTTGGATGAATAACAACAATTGCATTCCGTTCATTCAGGAACTCCATTACAGGATCCAGTTCCGGATCACCCAAATATACACCGGCATAGTTGGTCTTAAAACCAAAGCCCCAAGCCCCGAGTTCATCCAAGGCACGTTTGGCCTCGGCAAGAGACTCTTCCACGTGGGGCAACGGCAGTTCGGCCATAAAAGCAACTTTGTCCGGGTGCTGTGACATGAAAGCTGCACCCTCGTCATTGATACGGCGGGCATAATCAACTTCGATTTGAGTATTGCCGATTTCCGATAGCGCCGGTGAAGAGATGGACATAAGAGAAAATGCCACTCCCAATTTATCCATCTCTTTCAAATGATTTTCCATACTCCAGCTCGGCGTCGGGAACGAGTCCGGCATGGGGCCAATGTATTTTTCCAGATATTCCATATATGCCGGCGGGCAGTAATGAGAATGAAAATCAATCTTCTGTGTATAGTCTTTAGCCATAGTCTTTGTCTCCCTTGATTGAAAATTGACATTTACGGACATGAATAATATAATTCACTTGTCTTATAATAGACAATCATCTATTAATATCACTTTTGTCTTTTAATAGACAAAAATCGGTTCTTTTCGTATCTTTATGAACAAATAATTTTAGATTGTCTAGTTTGGAGAAATCATATGAAACAGGAAGATCGTGTCAATCAGACCAAACATAATTTTCGAATGGCTCTTCTACGCTTAATGCAGGAGAAACCAATCAATAAAATCAGCATTCGGGAACTGACCGAAGTTTCTCACTACAACCGGAGTACTTTTTATCTCTACTATCAAGATATTTATGATCTGCAGGAAGATATCGAGCAAACCGTCCTCCGTGAAGTACAGGAGCGAATGGAGCGCCATCCACCGTTGGAAATGAAAGACTCCATCTATCCCCTCATACGGGAGATGTTTCTTTACGCCGATGAAAACCGGGAAGTTTTTAAAATGCTTTCCATAAGCAACTCTTACTCGACACTAACCAATGACATCACCGAACTGGTTCGCAAACGCTGCTACATGGCCTGGGACATCGTATTTCCCGGTGCCAATAAGGAGCATTATGAGCCATTCTTCCATTACCTCTGTTCTGGTCTGATTGCTATCGTCATATACTGGATTTCTGACAGCAAAAAAAGTGTCGACGAAATCTCCGAAATTGCTGCCCGCCTTGTCTACTCCGGCAGCACTGTCCTGACGGAAAACTGAATTTAACCATCAAAAAAGGGACTGCACTGTTTTTTCAGCGCAGTCCCTTTTTGGAAAACAAGTCCTTAGGAGGAACTTTTCACCTGTTAAAAGAACCGGTCCACAATAGACTTTGAGTATGTTGCCGTCTCCTCCATATCTCCAAACGCCATAATTTCACCGGCGTAATAAGTATTTTTCTGTCCCTGCATCGCCTCAACTTTATCATACCATCCGTTGGCATAGTCTTCCGAATAGATATGTGGGAAATAATACCAGGAGCGTTCAAAGATGACTTTTTCCACTTCGGATTCAAACGTTTTCATATCCTGAATCACCATTGACTTGCACTGCTCTTCTGGGATTTCCTTGGTGTCCAGACGAGTGCGCAATGCATAAGTCATAATCGGTTGGTCTTCCTCATTTTTCCAGCGCATGTAATAAATCATTAGATGGCCGAGTTTCTGAGGAATCTGATTTTCCAGAATATAGGTGGATCGAGGTGGATACTGACCCTGTTTTGTCAGACAGCCCATTGTCATATAACGACTGTAGTCAATCTTCGAAAACAATTCCTTTTCCTCGGTAGTGACATCAAAATATTGGTCCATAAACTGCAGTGGAGCAGTGACGATAACGTCATCGTATTCCTCTTCCAACCCATTAACCGTCACAAATACCTTTCCATCTTCCCGGCGAATGGAAGTAATTACAGAGTTCAAACGCGCAGGGTGTTTTAATTTGGCATTCAGATTTTCCCAGATGGACTGTGTGCCGTCTTTCCACGTCCAAAGTCGGTTTTTCAAGAACTCTCCAAGGGTATAAAAATCCAAGTATTTCAATACATAAGCAGCAGGAATCTCATCAAAATATCCATATCCAAAGGAAGTATACGGCAGGATCCAAAGTTCCTGGACAAGTGAAACCCCATTTTTCTTACAAAAATCCTTAAATGGCAGGGCCAAATCTTTTAAATTTTCATTTGTGCCGGAAATCCATTCGGTGTTTCCATTCGCACGGTATCCTTCGTATTTTCCATCGGCAACCCCGATATGCCCGTTGACATCATAGCCCTCATATTTGGTTTCCAAAATAGAAGCCATCTTTTTGAGGGCAACAAGGTATCGACCCAGTCGCAGCCAATTTTTGGGGTACTTTGGATTCATTGGATCATACTTCTTGCCGTTTGATCTACGATAATCAAGTTCTGCTACCAAAGGAGGCCCCTCGAGCTCTTTCCCCGTGTCACCTGTGAATTTCTGGACATCCATAATGGTGTAGTATGAATCACAACCCATAATAGCTCCTGTGTCATACCGTTTCCCATTCCAAGTTGGTGAGTGGCATTTTCCGCCAACTTCTCCATCTTTTTCTAAAATTTCATAGTTTTTGTATCCGGCCTGTTCCAGATACATTGCTGCAGTCAACCCGGCGGGACCGGCGCCTATAATACAGATTCTTTCGTTGGGGTCTTTTTTTGCCATAAAAATTCTCCTCGACTTATCAATTCCTAATTTTATCTTTCAGTTTTTGAATGTTGATTTTTGCAATATGCGTGTAACGCTCGGCTGCATAGGGAAGCATGGCGGGAATCATTTCTTCAGCTGAAATCATATTTGTATTCTGCGGACGCGTACGGTGCAGGTGGATGGCGTCAAAGGCACACTTCGTGGTGCAGATGCCGCAGCCGATGCACATGACTTCGTCGACGCGGGAGGCGCCGCAGGACAGGCAGCGGGCGGTCTCCACTTTGACCTGCTCTTCGGTGAACGGGTTGACGTATTCGCTCCACTTGTCCACGCCGGTCTTGAGTTCCGGTTTCTGGCGCGGGGACTTGTCGTAACCGTCGACATACATGTCCTCTTTGTCCAGCGGCTCGAAGTGGCGGTGGACACGACCCAGGGTCAGGGAGTCACACCACGGCTGGACATAGCGGTGGATGGATTCCGCGGCCTCGTGGCCTTCGCCGATCGCGTTGATGACGAAGGAGGGGCCATGGTAGAGGTCACCGCCGACGAAGATGTCGGAGACGCCGGTCTGATAGGTGAACTTGTCGGCCTTCGGGTAGTTGCCATGGACATATTCCATGCCCTCTTCGCCGTCCAGCAGGCTGCCCCAGTCGATGCACTGACCGATGGAGGTGATGACGTAGTCGGCATCCATGTCCATGGTGTCATCTTCGTCGTACTGCGGGTCAAAGCGGCCTTCGGCGTTCTTGACCTGCGTGCACTTCTTGAAGGTGATGCCGCCGCAGACGCCGTCGGTGGTCTTAAAGGCCTTCGGACCCCAGCCGCAGACGATCTTGACGCCGTCGGCCTCGGCCTCTTCGATCTCCTCGACGGAGGCGGGCATCTCCTCTCGCTGCTCGAGGCAGACCATGGTGACTTCGGAGGCGCCGATGCGGAAGGAGGTGCGGGCCGCGTCGATGGCTACGTTGCCGCCGCCGACGACGATAACTTTCTTGCCCTCCAGCGAATAGTCGCATTCGCCGTTCTGCATCTTGCCGAGTTTGTCGAGGTGCTCGATGGCGGAGAGGATGTTTTCGGCCTCTTCGCCGTCCACGCCTGCGCGGCGGGAACCCTGGCAGCCAATAGCCAGGTAGAAGGCTTTGTAGCCCTGCTCACGCAGTTCCTGGAGCGTGACGTCCTTACCGACGTCCACGCCGCACTTGATTTCCACGCCGAGTTCTTTGATGACGTCGATTTCGGCCTGGACAACATCCTTCTCCAGTTTGTAGGACGGGATGCCGTAGACCATCATGCCGCCGGGTTTCTCATGGCGTTCGAAGACGGTGGGCAGGTAGCCAAGGGTGGCCAGATAGTTGGCACAGGACAGACCGGCCGGGCCGGCGCCGATGATGGCGACCTTCTCGTGGTACGGGCCGTCCACGCGGGTGACTTCGCCGGAGTTGAAGTTCATGAGACCCTTGAAGGATGCCGGTTTGACGACCTCCGGAACAAAGCGGGTCTCGGCGTCCAGGTCGAGCTGGGCGATATACTTCTTGACTTCATCGATGGCGATTGCTTCGTCAATGGTGCCGCGGGTACAGGCCTCTTCGCACTTGCGGTTACAGATGCGTCCGCAGACGGCCGGGAACGGGTTCTCGCGCTTGATCAGTTCAAGGGCTTCGGCGTAGCGGCCTTCTTTGGCCATCTGCAGGTAACCCTGGATGGCAATGTGGGCCGGACAGGCAGCCTTACAGGGGGCTGTGCCGGTGTCCCAGCACTCTTCGCGGCGGGTGTCGCGGTAATCCGGATCCCAGCGCTTGGTGGTCCAGAGGTGATCGTACGGATCGTCCATGGTCGGGTACTCGGCCTGGGTCTTGTCCTTGAGGGCCAGTTTCCGGCCCAGTTTGACCGCGCCGGCCGGGCAGAATTCCACGCAGCGGCCGCAGGCGACACAGTTCTCCGGATCGACCTTGGCGGTGTAGGCGGAAGCCGACAGGTTCGGCGTGTTGAACAGCATGGACGTGCGGAGACCGTTACAGATTTTGACGTCACAGTTACAGATGGCGAAAATCTTGTCTTCGCCGTCAATGTTGGTGATCTGGTGGACGAAACCGTTCTTTTCGGCCTGGTCGAGGATCTGCAGGACCTCTTCCTTGGTCAGGTAGCCGGTTCCGGGCTTCTTGGTCTGGACGCAGTAGTCTGCGAATTCACCCAGAGAGATACACCAGCCGTAGGGGTTGTCCGCGCAGCCGACGCCGAGGTCGTGGCGCTCCAGACGGCAGGAGCAGGGGCCGGCCGCATAGTGTCCTTCGTACTTGTCCAGCCAGTGGGAGAGGTGCTCGACGCTGACGGATTCGTTGACGGATTCAATGGCCTTTTCGACCGGGATGACGTGCATGCCGGTGCCGGCGCCGCCGGGCGGCAGCATCTGGGTGACGCCGATGGGGCCGAAGCCCTGGAACGGCGCGAAGGTTTCAAAGTTGAAGAACTGGGACAGCTCCGGGTGCAGCAGGAACCACTGTTCGTCCATAGAGAGCATTTCAGCAATGCCCGGGACGAAGGTCTTGATGCTGTACTGTTTGGTCTTGGTCGGATTCTCCCAGTCGTACTCGACGATGCCGATTTCGGCCATGCGGCGAAGCAGGTCCTCCAGGTACTCCGGATCCTTCTTCGTAAGTTTGGCGATCTCCCCAAGGGTCTTCGGCTTACGAAGCTTCATCTTGAGGGCCACTTTGGCCATCTCTTCGGTAGTGACGGCGGCCAGGCCATAGTAGTCCGGGTCATGACCGTTGACGATATGACCCATGCGGTCCGTGATCATCTGCGCCATGCGAAGGATGTAGATGTTTGGTGTGTAGGTGCCATAGTCTTCGTAGAAACGTCCATCGATGAATTTCTGGTACCTCTTATGTCTCTTGGGTTTGTTTACCATAGAAACTTCCCTCCCAAAATATTATCCCAATGATTTTTGAACGCGTCGACCGGGTTCGTGTTGCACGTGCGAGCCACCGGTCCGCTGTTGTCCAATTACTAATATAACAACAAAAATAAGGAAAAACAATTTACAACTGTCAGAAAAATTTCAATGCCTCCGGGCCCAGTAGGCAAGCCATTTTTGGAACGGATTTTAGTTAGCGAAAACTAACTTAAATTTCCGGGAATCCGTAAACTCCGAAGGGATGGGGTTTTGGAACATCTCTCCGAAATTCGAGGGGTGCCGCGATGATTTTTCTATTCCAAGAATTCCTATTTTCAAATTGATTTTGAATAATAAAAAAGCCACCGGAACGGGGTTCCGATGGCTTCTGTGTGATTGGAAGGGACTTACTTGGCAATCTTGTCCTTCAGTTCCTTGACGCCGTGCGCAGCCATTTTGGAGACACGCTTCGGCAGATACTTGGCGATCTGGAGCATCATGTCTTCGGCAGCGTACATGTCTGCGCCGTGCTCATGCGTGCGGTGCAGGTGGATGGCGTCAAACGCGCACTTCGTGGTGCACTGGCCGCAGCCGATGCACTTGACTTCGTCGACAACGGAAGCGCCGCAGGAGAGGCAGCGGTGGGTCTCGATCTGGACCTGCTCTTCGGTGAAGCACTCTTTGTACTCCTCGAAGGTCTTGGCGCGGTCGATGTTGGAGACGTACTCCGGCTGCTGCCGCTTGGAGTTGTCATAGGATTCGACGGAGATGTCGTCCTTGTTGAACTCGAAGAAGTTGCGGTGGACACGGGCCAGGGTCTGGGAGTCGCAGGTCGGCCGTACGAAACGGTGCAGGGACTCGGCAGCCACATGGCCTTCGCCGATGGCGTTGATGACGAAGGACGGGCCGTGGTACAGGTCACCGCCGACGAAGATGTCTTCTTCCGCGGTCTGGAACGTGAAGCTGTCGGCCTTCGGATAGTTGCCGTGGACGAATTCCAGCTTCAGGCCGTCCAGCAGGCCGCCCCATTCGATGCACTGACCGATGGACTCGATGACGTAGTCGCAGGGGACTTCGATGGTGTCGTTCTCGTCGTACTGCGGGCTGAACTTGTGGTTCTCGTCAAAGACGCGGGTGCACTTCTTGAAGACGACGGCTTTGACATGACCGTTTTCGTCCTTCAGGAACTCCTTCGGGCCCCAGCTGTTGTTGATCTTGATGTTCTCGGATTCGGTCTCTTCGATCTCTTCGTCGGAGGCCGGCATGATGTCGCGGGACTCCAGGCAGAACATCTGGATGTTTTCGCCACCGAGACGGCCGGAGGTGCGGGCCGCGTCGACTGCTACGTTACCGCCGCCGATGACGACGACGTTCTTCGGAACCTTGTAGTCCTTGTCACCATGGACTTTGGCAAGGTGGTCGATTGCGGAGAGGATGCCTTCGGCGTCTTCGCCGTCCACGCCCGCTTTGCGGGAGCCCTGAAGGCCGATGGACAGGTAGAAGGCCTTGTAGCCCTGCTCACGCAGTTCCTGGATGGTGACGTCCTTGCCGACTTCGACGCCGCACTTGATTTCGACGCCGAGCTGACGGATGACATCGATTTCAGCCGCCACGACGTCCTTCTGCAGTTTGTAGGACGGGATGCCGTAGACCATCATGCCGCCAGGCTCCTCGTGCTTTTCAAACACGGTGGGTTTGTAACCCATGGTAGCCAAGTAATAGGCGCAGGACAGGCCGGCCGGGCCGCCGCCGATGATGGCAATCTTTTCGCTCCAGTGGTCGAGCTGGTTGGACTGGATCTCGACCTTCGGGAGGAAGCGGGTCTCTTCAAAGAGGTCGCGCTGGGCGATAAACTTCTTGACTTCGTCGATGGAGACGGCTTCGTCAATGGTGCCGCGGGTACAGGCCTCTTCACATTTCTTGTTGCAGACACGTCCGCAGACGGCCGGGAACGGGTTCTCGCGCTTGATGAGTTCAAGGGCTTCCGCGTAGCGGCCTTCCTTGGCCATCTGCAGGTAACCCTGAATGGCGATATGGGCCGGGCAGGCGGACTTACACGGAGCTGTGCCGGTGTCCCAGCACTCTTCGCGTGCGGTGTCACGATAGTAGGGATCCCAGCGGTCTTTCAGCCAGATGTTTTCGGCCGGGTCGTCGATGCCCTTGTAGGTCTGGGCGGAGCCGTCCTTCAGGTGAAGCTTCTGGCCGAGTTTGACGGCGCCGGTCGGGCAGTACTCGACGCAGCGGCCGCAGGCAACGCAGTTCTCCGGGTCGACGCGGGCACGGAAGGCGCCGGCGGACATGTTCGGAGTGTTGAAGAGCTGGGAGGTCCGGAGACCGTTGCAGATCTTGACGTTGCAGTTGCAGATGGCGAAGATCTTGTCTTTGCCGTCGATATTGGTGATCTGATGGACGTAACCGAGTTCCTCGGCCTTGTCCAGAATGCGGTAAACTTCTTCTTTGTCGATATAGTGACCGGGTTTCTTGGACTGGACGCAGTAGTCGGCGAAGTCACCGACACCGATGCACCAGTGGTTCGGGTCGTCCGTGCAGCCTTCGCCGCGCTCATGACGCTCCAGACGGCAGGTGCAGGGGCCGACGGAGAACTTGTTGTACTTGTCGATCCAGTAGGACAGACGCTCGCGGTCGACGGTCTGGTTGTTCTGGTCGATGGCCTTCTCCACGGGGATGACGTGCATGCCGACGCCGGCGCCGCCTTCCGGGATCATCTGGGTCAGACCCATCGGGCCGAAGCCGATGAACGGCAGGTAGGTGGAGAGGTCGAACCACTCACAGAGTTCCGGATGCCACTGGATCCACTCCAGATGCTCATTCAGCATTTCGGCCATGCCGGGAACGAACTGTTTGATTTCATAGCGTTTCTGGCCGTCCGGATTTTCGCGGTTGAATTCGCAGATACCGATGTAGCACATCTCTTCGAGGATGTCCTCGAGTTCAACGAGTTTCTGCTCTCCGGTGTAGCCGGCCAGGTCACCGATTTCCTTGAGGGTCTTCGGCTTACGGCGCTTCATGAACGTGGCGATCCGGGCCATTTCAGAAGTGGTGACTGCGGCGATGCCGTAATAGTCCGGCTCATGGCCGTCGATCTTCTGGAGCATACGGTCCGAGACCATTTTAGCCATCTTCAGGATGTTGGCGTCCGGGGTGTCCGTGCCGTAGTGGCCGACGCGGCCGGTGATGGCTTCACGGGTGGTGTAGAAAAATTTCTTCTTTGCCATTGTGTTGTGCCTCCCTTACAGTTCTTTTCCGTCGGCAAATGCCATAAGGATCTTGGTGACCGAGCTGTCAATGATGGCGACGTTGGCTTTTCCGCCATTGACCAGGTAGTCGCGCTGGCCTGCGCCGAAGCCGGTCATCTTGCGAATGGAGGCCTCAATTTTCATTCCACTCTTCAAGTCAGCAATGATCTGGTTCAGTTCCTTCTGGTACTTCTCCATGGTCATGTCCTCTTCAAAGCCGGGGATCAGGTAGGCGTCCGGAAGTTTGTGACCCGGATAATCTCCGTCCTTGAAGTTCAGAATACGGTCGTAGTTCTTCTCCTCACGGATCAGGATGTTTTCGCCACAGCTGATGAGCTTGATCTTGTCGTCTTCGAGCAGGACGTCTCCCCAGAAGGGGAACCATCCGCTGCCGTCCACGACGAGGACGTTCTTCAACATGGTGATCATACTAATCTTCCTCCCAATGTCTGTAGATTTGCCGGGTTGCACGGCCCGGCGGTGAATGATTACTCACTCCTTTATAATATCTCTTAAAATTAGTAAAGACAAGAGACATTTGTCAAAACTCTGACGATTTGTGGAAAGTGCCGAAAACCCGCATCAATAAAGCATCTCTGCAACTTTTTGGTTAGCCAAAACTAACTCAAATGAGGACGGTTTAAAAAACCGCGAACCTGTGCGGTTTGGGGTTTGAAATACGGAAGCGAATCGCCTACAATAGAACCAGAACCACAACAAAAGGAGGTGTCGGACATGCGGCAGGAACTGCTGGACGCACTGCGCCCGGTGACCAAGGAGGAACAGCGGATCCTGGACGGCCAGAAGGGGATCGACCGGGAACTCTACATGGAGGGCAACGGCAACGTCATCAACAGTCGGAAGCTGCTGGAGGCCGGGCGGATCATCTCGGTCCGCAAGCACACCCGCTTTGTCCACTTCCCGGAGCACACCCATGACTATGTGGAAGTCATGTACATGGTGGAAGGGGAGACCACCCACGTCGTGGACGGGGACACCATCCACCTGAAGGCGGGCGAACTGCTCTTCATGAGCCAGAACGCCACCCAGGAGATCCAGCCGGCCGGCGAAGGGGACATCGGCGTCAACTTTATCATTCTGCCGGAGTTCTTCGACAGCACGCTGGCCATGATGGACGGCGAAGATTCGCCGCTCCGCCGCTTCCTGATCGACTGTCTCCGCGGCGAAAACAGCGCAGCCGGTTACCTGCATTTCCAGGTGGCGGATGTGCTCCCGGTCCAGAACCTGGTGGAGAATCTGATTTGGTCCCTGATCTACGAACCGCACGGCCGCCGGAAGATCAACCAGGGCACCATGGCCATCCTGATCATGCACCTCATGAACCACACGGACACCCTGCATTACCGCAGCCCGGAACAGCAGATGCAGATGGAGATCCTCAGTTACATAGAGGACAATTACCGCGAGGGCTCCCTCGAGGAACTCAGCCAGCTCCTGCACTACGACATGAGCACACTGTCCCGGGAAATCAAAAAACGGTTCGGCAAGAACTATACGGATCTCGTCCAGGACAAGCGCCTGGTGCAGGCGGTGTTTATGCTGAAGCACACCAACCTCAGTGTCGCGGATATAGGATTCGAAATAGGGTATGACAATATCAGTTATTTCTATCGAATCTTCCAGAAGAAGTATGGAATGACCCCGAAACAGTACCGCAAACAGCTGGCGGAAGTGGACTCCGCGGCGGCGGAACTGCCCGGCTGAGCAAGACATCAAATAAGGACACTTTTTTACCCAAAAAGTGTCCTTATTTTTTTGCCCCCGATTTTGTACGATGAGGATGAACCAAAACGGAACAGAAAGGAAGACGGGTATGCAGTATTTTCTGGCAGTTGACATCGGCGCCTCGAGCGGCCGGCACATCCTCGGCTGGATCGAGGACGGCAAACTGAACCTCGAAGAAATCTACCGCTTCGAAAACATGTACGAGAAGACCGACGCCGGTCTGCAGTGGGACATTGACCACCTGCGCACCGAAGTCCACGCCGGTCTGAAAAAGGCGGGCGAACTGGGGAAGGCTCCGGTCACCATCGCCATCGACACCTGGGGCTGTGACTACGTCCTCCTGGACAAGGACGAAAACCTGCTCTATCCGGTCTATGCTTACCGGGACAGCCGTACCGCGGCCGTTCAGGAGGAGGCCGAAAAGCGGATGCCGTTCTCTGAACTGTATCTGCACACCGGTATCCAGAAACAGAACTTCAACACCGTGTACCAGCTGTTCTGTGACGTGGCCAGCGGCAAGATGGACCAGGCGGAACACTTCCTGATGATTCCCGAGTACCTGGCCTACACGCTGACCGGAAAGATGGTCAACGAGTACACCAACGCCACCACCACGGCCATGATCCACGCGGAGACGTACCAGTGGGACACCGACATCTTGAAGGCCTTCGACATCCCCGAGCGGATCTTCACCGAGCCGCAGATGCCCGGCACTCCGGTCGGCACCTTCACGGATGAGATGAAAGCCTACACCGGTTACGACGCCACCGTAGTCCTGGCGCCAAGCCACGACACGGCAGCCGCTGTGGCCGCCTGCCCGCTGGACGACAACAGCGTCTACATTTCCTCCGGCACCTGGAGCCTGGTCGGCACCGAGAACACCGTTCCGGTCATCTCGGGCGGCAGCAAAAAATACAATTTCACCAACGAGGGCGGCGTGGAGCACCGCTTCCGCTACCTCAAAAATATCATGGGCACCTGGCTCTTCCAGAACATCCGCCGGGAGCTCGACAAGAAATACGGCTTCCCGGAGCTCATTGCCATGGCGAAGAGCGCGGATCACTATGTAGAGTTTGACGTCAACAACGACCTCCTCGTGGCACCCGACAGCATGATCGGTGCCATCCGCACCATGATGGAGGAGCCGGACGCGGATCTTCCCGCCGTCCTGAACAGCGCCTACCATTCGCTGGGCAAGGCTTACGGAGACACCGTGAAGGAAATTGAAGAGACCACCGGCAAGACGGTCGACAAGGTCGTCATCGTCGGCGGCGGCAGCCAGGACCAGTACCTGAATGCCATGACCGCACAGTACACCGGAAAACCGGTCTGGACCGGCCTCAAGGAGGCCACCGCCACCGGCAACCTGCTCGCCCAGATCATGTATGTGAACGGCTGGGATCTCAAGCAGTGCCGTGAACTTATTCAGAATTCGTTTGATTTAAAAATGGAGGGTTAACTCATGAAAGACATTCTCACTGCACCGTTTGTGGTCGAAATGGAAGAGACCACCGCAAATATGTATCGCCTTGGCTGGGACGAGCGCAACGGCGGCAACATCAGCTATCGCCTGGACGAGGCAGACGTCGCCGAATACCTGGACATCAATGATGTCAAACGCACCATCCCGATCGGCTTCAAGGCCGATTCGCTGGTCGGCCAGTACTTCATTGTCACCGGCACCGGCAAATACTTCAAGAACGTCCAGAAGGATCCGGCCAACAACATGGGCCTGTTCCGCATTGCCAAAGACGGCGAAACCGCAGAACTCCTCTGGGGTTACGAAGATGGCGGCAAGTTCACCAGTGAACTTCCGGCCCACCTCATGAGCCACATGGCCCGCATGGAAAAAGATCCGGAGAACCGGGTCGTCATGCACTGCCACCCGACCAACACCCTTGCCATGACCTATGTCCATCCTCTGGATGACAAGAGCTTCTCCCACACCCTCTGGGAGATGTCCACCGAATGCATCGTCGTCTTCCCGGACGGCCTGGGCGTCCTGCCGTGGATGCTCTGCGGCACCAACTCCATCGGTGAGGCCACCGCGGAGAAGATGAAAGAACACCACCTCGTCGTATGGGCGATGCACGGCATC
>Ga0181612_143884_pt1 | contig 41087 bp, 29 predicted proteins | sample HoacroProtozoa21_FD_119630 | JGI IMG/M metagenome (GOLD analysis project Ga0181612, IMG submission 119630) | Hoatzin crop microbial communities from Cojedes, Venezuel. Combined Assembly of Gp0051906, Gp0051904, Gp0051908
CTTCTAGGAACATCATTTGGGCATTCCTGTTTCCCCTCCTAGCCACCCATCCAATCTGTTGCCCCCATCCGCTTCTCCAGTCAGCTCTAGTCCTTCTACGGCAGACCCTGCCTTCCCTCCCTGCTTATCCACTGACAGTCCCCTCCGCTCATCAGCCTCAGACTGCAGGTGCTGAGAGGGATATCACTTAAAGGGGAGGGCTCAGGGTGACAAAATGTCAACTCAACAAAGAAAATGTATTTTTATATGTATATAAATAACAATTATATGTATAAAAAAAATACATTTCACATCAGGCTGAGAGAAATGTCCGGAGTGCAAAATTTTACCCCAAAAGAGTAGACATTTGGCAAATGAAAAAAAACAGTCAAAGTGCAAAGATTTAGGCAGCCATGCTCAGCGAGCAAAGCGGGCAAAACCCTCTGTGGGTCGCAGCAGTCTGCCTTCCAGCAAGGCCTTTGGGAGCCCCGGCGCAGGGCTTTGGGGCTGGTCCGTGTCTCTGTAGCAGAAGGAGCAGCAGCCCGGATTGAATAAAGAGCAAGGGCTGACGTGCCTGCACGTGAGCCTGTCCCAGGGAGCACTGATGCTGCAGTCACCCTTTCATCTCCCATCGTGGCTCAACCAGGGGTCTGGTTTGGTTTTTTGTGCGAGCAATGAGCTCCCTCAACCTCCTGTTCCCACCTCATGCGGTGGTTCCTCCCGTGCGCCGCAATCTGCTGCAGCTCCTCGAAGGGGGCCTGGGGACAGATGGCTACATTTCAGCTGATAAAGGGGCTGCCTTCAAAGGAGAAGTGAGGCGGAAGCCATCTGGTCTGATAACTCTTTCTGGTGCTGTCAATGGGAGGCCGAGGAGACAAGCTGGAGCTGAATGGAGACCAGCTCCATTGCAAGGAGCATGGAGCAGAAGCAAATTCTCCTTTAAAAATGCTCTCCTTGTGCCGCTAAATGGTGTGTGCTTGCCTTTATTTCAGACAGCTCCTGCCAAGTACAGTTTACCTCAGTGTTTAAGGTATGCTCTGGTCTTTGCTCCGCCCGCTGTGCTATGTGAAAGAGAACAGTGCTAAATATCTTCAGATGCTCTCAAGGGAAGGCCGGGAATGCAGCTGGCATTTTGTGTGGCACTGACTTCTAAGCTCAATGTGGTAAAACGCTGACTATGCTTGTCACTTCCCCTCCGCAGCATCTGGCAACGCTGGGGCTGTCGGATACCTTGCTAAGCCCAGCCCCAGCGGGTAGCGTGGGGCTGGTGGGCTCTGCAGGACCTTTGCAGTGCATAAACTGCAACCCTGCAATAACCGAGGGAATCGGGAGCAAGCTTAGGAAGTAGGGGAGACAGTGAGAGAGCGGTTGCTTCTGGGAATAAAAATAGTTTTTTATTCAGGGACCTCAATTTTGCACTTTTTTTGGGGACTGGGAGGGGGAAAAGCATCCCTGCCCTTTGGAGATAGAATAATTTATAAGCCCCTTTTATAAAAATTAGCTATTTCCCTTTAAGTCAGCTCCTCTGCCTTCATCTTGGCTTCCCTGATTAGTCATGTAATGAGGATATTTCTAATACAAATGTGTCAGGGGAGAAGGGAGCCAAACACTGCTTTGTCAGAGGAGAATCTGTATCCCCCCGGATGCTAATTAGTCACGGAGATGCAGGCGTGGGGGGCGGGGGCGAGGCAAGCTCTTATTTTAGAAGCTGAAATAATTTGTGCCCTCGCAATTTCTCGCGTAAGGCTGGAAAGCCGTGCCAAGGTAGAAAGCAACTTGAGATCTCCCTCGGCTTTCGCATCCCCACCCTTCAGATGTGTTTGCCATGGTGCTGCTCCTGCTGCTGTTTGTGGGGTTATTTCTGTCACAAGCTTGGTTAAACAGAAACTCTCTCCTTATAAATATGGAAAGCTGATGACTGAGCTCTCCATCTCTTGGGACAAGTTGAAGTTGTGCTAAAGAGAAAAGGGCTGCTGAGCACTCAGCTTTGTGGCTTTGTTTTCTCTGCTAGTGGAGAGAAAACGGTAAGGTTTTAACGCTGGGATCCACCTTTGCAGGATGGGGTAGTTACCTCTCAGGTTGTGCTCATGGCAAAGTGCTGAAGACTTTGGACTGGTGGCCACGCAGGGCATGGCAAGGTGAGGACAAGAGCAGTCCTCCCTACCCTGTGCTGCCCTCTCAAAGCCACTATCATTACCCACCAAGACCCAGGCTGAACCCATCAGCCTGGGTGGTGGGATCAGGAGACAGCATGGGTTCGGTATGAAAGTATGGGCTGTGGCAGAGTCCCCTGCTCCGTCCAGGCTAAGCTAGTGTCCACCCCTGAAATCACCACTTGTCTGCAGTGCGACAGATAGTCTTGGTGCGTGAACCTTGGACAGCTGCACATCCTTTGGGTTGTGTTGAAAGAGTCTTATGTTTTTAGATTTGTTGAAGAGCTTTGAATGCCACTGGACATCCATTATTATTCCTGAGATATCTCTGGAAACCTCCATCCCAGAGTGTTGGCCCCCACAGTGCTTCTTCAGAGCTTTGTTTGGATCCTGCTTACAGCCTGACTCCTTTCCTCAGAAGAAGCATCCCTACTTCCTGGGACCACAAGTAGCTTTGATCTTGGACACGTGCAAGGGTATCTGCTCTTCGCTCAACATCCTGACTGCACTTACTGTGCAGCATTCCCAGGTCTTCAGCTTCCCCAGAAAGCAGGGTGCTGAGTCCTTGAGATTTCCATACTGGTGACTTAACTCTTTCTGAGCCAGTTTAGGCTGAGTACCTGAACGGACATGCAGTGATTCCCTGCTGAAGGCACTTACAAGATCCATCCATGCCCTTGGTTGTGAGTGCAGGCTGAGTAAAGTGCAGGTGTACAAACCAGGCTTGTACAGACAGCAGACACCCTGCTCAGGGTGCCTGGGGTTGAAGGCAATACATAGACCTGGCAAACGTGCAGTAGGTATGCAATGGAGAGGGCATCCTGTGGGTTCAACATGAATCCAGAGGCTGAAAAAAAGTTCTGCAGTCTGCACACATCTCTTGCATTACAGAAACCTCTGACATCAAGCTGACACTTGGCAGGTATCGTTGTCCATTGCGCGGGTCTTGTCATTGACTTGGGACCTCAGCTGGAGAGCCTGCAGAGCCAAACACTCCTGCCTTCTGATAGAAGGGGAATTTACTAGGTGCAGGAGAAAGGCAGGATAAAAAATGATTGTTGGAGAAGGGGTGAACAGGAGAAGCAATCAAATGGCTCAGAAAAGGATCTGAGGGATTGGATTAAAGGTGCCAGGGGTATTCCAGGAGCAAAACGCAAGACCTCATTTGTCTTACATGTATAGGAGTTGAACATGTGAAAATCAGATGTCTTTCTTTAAAAAAGGGTCCTAACTGCTGACTGGAAAAGAACAAGTGGCCCTAGAGGTGTGCTAGTAACAGCTGTGACATTGAACCACTGATTGGAGCCCTTGCTTTGTTGAAAGGTATGAATGTGGAGCTGTCCCAGCTTCTCCTGCTGCTGTTCTTAGAGCTAGGGGCTCTGAAAGCTTAGTAACATCATATTTGCCACACTGGGTCCAGTCCATGGCCTATGAAAGTGATTATCCAATCTCCAGGACGTTGGAGGGAACTTAGATCACTGGAACAGGACTCTCTTACTGCCTTCTGTATTGTGCTGGGACTTTTTTGTCAGCATATATCATTTCTGCAGTATCTGCCAGAACCAGACATCATTTTTAGTGTTTCCTTTAGGCAAACTTTGGTCTGATCTTTCATGCACAGCTGGAACAGCCTAGCTGCATGTGGAGAGGATCTGTAAACCATTCTGTATCTGCCCGTGACCATGGCATTTCAGCAGTGATGGCACCGTTTGTCTTGCGTTTGCTCAGCCCATTTCTCTGGGTGTTGGGGTTGTCCATGGGAAGGAAACACAGTTCCTCTCTGCCACATGGGAGAGTCTCCGGTCATGTTCATTTCGGGCGGAAAACTCTCTCTGAAAATAGACTTCTCCTCTTGGTGAGGCTCCTGTAAAGCCTTGAAGGAGTCAAGATGGGACGAACCTTTGAAAGAAGGCCTAAACACTAACCAGTGAGCGCAATTTCAGTCACTGAAAGATCCTGCTGTGGTCCCTTGTGGGCAGCAGTAGGGCTGTGCAGAGTACTGCCATTTTCTGTAGGATCTGGCTACAGCATGTAGCCAAGAGCCAGGACTCCTGTTCTTGCCTCTGCCCTCAGAACACACTGTGACCTTGGCTCTGACACGTTTCTCAATTTTTAGTGACTTTGAGGGGATCCTCCCTTGTGAGTCGAGGTTTAAAGAGCAATTGTAAAGTTAATTGGAGGTTTTTGAGATCCTGGTTTGGACAGATGCCAGTTGCTAAACTAACTCTCACAATAGTTACCAAGGAATTTGTGGTGCTTTATTGCCTTAAATACTCATGTCTCATGTTGCACCTCAGAGTTGTGGCTGTGTAATCAGAGGTAGAAAAGGAAAGGTGTGATGTCCTCAAGTATATATCCTTTGCAAGGAAGGAAATGTTTTGATATTGAAGCATCCTGAAAACATACCCCAGTGAATAGCTGGCTTTACATAGTTATTGCATACCAGCCACTTGGCAAATGCTGCAGGCAGTGGGGAGTGCGGTGTGGCATTTCTCTAATTTACAATATTAGTGATCCAATTTAAGTCATGTAATGTTAGCACAAGATACCAAACCTCTAAATGCATGTGATAATAGTGAGGGCTTATGTGCGTGAGAAGAGCTTGGAGGGAAATGCGGTGTTCGGTATACTCTAACGTGATTGAAAGGAAAGGACCGGGGGCTGCTTGTGCTGCTGGTTTCTCGGAGGGAAATCTTAACAGAAATCATGTAACTTCTCCTATTTTTCTCCCTTGTCCCTCAGATGCTTTCCCAAAGTATTTGGTCTATTTACTGAATTGGTGCTTCCTCTGTTACCATAGACTCCCAGAATTAGTCATACATCATCATCTAAAAAAAGAGACTTTTTTCTCTGTACTGCAAATGTCATTTTTGATTAGGAAAACAGAGCTCCGAAACATCTTGTTCCCTTTCCACAGCTTATGCCTTTCTGTTTGCTGCGTTTTGTTCAGCTTGAATGTGGCCGTCGGGCAGACCCTTTGCAGCCGAGGCTCCAAGGGAGTGTTTCAGCACAAACACTGTGGCACACACAGGCAGACTGGCACTTCTCTTCTGCCCCCATTTGAAATAAAGCAAAGATCCAAACTTGTCGTTACCTGCTAGTGAGCTGAGCTACCCCAGCTGCAGGTATACATAGTAAAAAGATATTTCAGTTGATGTTCTGGTTCAATGTCATTAATATGATTTGATGTTTTAATTATGCAGCAATATTAACACTGCTGGCTTTTCAACTGCTGAAAGAAAAAGACTTCAAATACCACTTTGTCTTACAGTTATAAATTAATCAGGTTCAAAATCTGGATCTTGTAGTGGATCTTGCAGGCCTAATTTGCTACTGTTAAATAAGATGTGTTCAGCAGTTGCTCAGAAAAGAAGAACAGCAATGTTGTAACTGGTGCATTGGCGAGCTAGTAGAAAGTCAATAAACAGTTGTTTGTTGCTTTGCTGAAACTGAGTCAGTAGGTTTCAAAATGTATTTCAGTGCATCAGTTGCTGTGTCACCAAAATGCCATTTATTTTCACTTTGGCACGGGGTGGTGATGCTGGGATGAGTGGTTAGTGCTCTGGATCCAGCAGCGTGCGTGTCACATGTTGATGAAAAATGACAACCACATCTTCCTGGGAGCCTTCTGCTTTGGTCACAGTGTGATTCTGGAGTTCCTTCAGTGAGACTGTGAGACTTGGAAAAAAGGTGGTTTTCTTCAGCTCAGCCAGAGAGAAGGTGAAGGCCAGCCATGGTCCTTGGCAGTGAGTAGGGGAGTTTGGAGAGCCCCCAGTTCCCAGGATAAACTGGTGTTCTGCCTGAAAGAGTTCAGCTTAGAAGCAGACTCCTCTCTTCTGAAAACAGATGGGGGAAAAGGACCTATAAAGATCAGGGATCTTACCAGCTTGCACCAAACCCAGGTCAGGCTGCCCCAAAACCGAATCAGCTCTGTTGACTTTGTCTGAAAAATGTGTTTCTAACCTGGACTTGCAACAGCAGTTACACAACTTTGTCACAAATGATGGCTCCTTAGCCTTACCTTTACAGTTTTCTCTGATATTTCCTTGCAACCCTGATGCAAGTTAAGGTAATCATTTCTTATTCTGGTGATCAGAAACATGGAAAAAAAAACACTATTCCCTTTTTCTCTGTGGCAGCCCTTTCTGTATCTGAAGATGACTATTGTATCTCTCCTTAGTCTTCCCCTTTCTTCTCTAAATAACCTCATTCTTCCAGTGTTCCTGGATGGTTGTAGCTTCTAGCTTTTATCTGTAGGACTGCTGAGGGGATTACATCTTCCTTGAAATAATGGGCTCCAAAATTGTGTGTTTAAGCTGAAGCCTGAGGGATGTGGAGGAGAACATGAGAGAGTCTTTTGTGAGGTTTGCAGGTTCCATTCCTGCCATGCATCCCCCTGTGACATTTCCTTTCTCTTGCTGAACATGCTATTACTGACCATTCTTCATCTGTATGGTGGATTCGTCTTGATTCACTATAAATCTCACAGCCTTTGAGCCTCTTCTTTTATGCTGTTGCTCACATAGACCGGCTATGCACATCTTGCTTTGCAGTGATTTTTTTTAAGCACTTTATGTTCATAGATATTTCATGTCTATGTTGTGGTGGTACCTGGAGGCTGCAGAGTTCTGTTGCCCAAAACGCTGTGAGATCGTGATTTACATACCTACCTGTACACATCAGTCCCCTCAGCAGAAGCCTGCTGCCTGCAGCTGCATTTCTCAGGATAACCTCGTGCAGTACAGCTTGGGGCAGAGTGAATGTGCAAGCAGCAAAGGATTTTCTGTTCCTAGGACAGAGAGACTGAAGGCGTAAATATTTATTAGCAGGAGCAATGTTCTAGCCCCAGGGTCTGAGATGACAATATGGGAATAGTAGAGACTATTCAGCGACCCAAATGTACCCCTGTATTTGGGGTGCATGTGGTTTCTCACTTGTTTTTCTGCTCACAAAGTCAGTCTTTCATGCACCGAACTTCTGTCAAATTTTCCAGACTCAGTGTTTGATGTGGAAAAGAAGCAAAACACTTGGGCTTGTCCTTTCTTCTTAGCATTTGTGTGCAATGTGTGATCCACATGGGCAGCTTCAGAAAGCGGAATTCCGCTGAGCTGCAAGTGCTCACTGTAGGCTGTCACACATGTGTTGGTACTGAGACTTCCACTATCTTTAAGTGGGACAGAAGACAGCAAGCACATCATCAGCTGGTACAGGAGAAAGACAAAGGTAGTTGGATGATGCTCCTGAGCAGTCAGCTCATACTGATTCAGCTAATGATGATCAGACCAAAGGCTTTGAACTGTGAAGAGAAGTGTAAAGCCCTGTGTATTGGGTCTTTCCTTGAGATTAGAGGGTAAGGGCAATCATGCCCCTATGCTTTTATCAAAAAGTAGAGCTGCTTTAATGATCACAGAATTTCCCAGAGACAGCAGAGGGAAGAACATTTTCTTAGGGCTGTAAAAATGACTGATGTTTAGGGTTGGGCAGTGTGGGCAGATAGAGACATCTCGGTTTCCAGCTGTTTTTAAGGGGCAGCTGAAGGCCGCAAAAACTGCGTGTGCCCGTTCCCTTCCACATGCACCAAGGTCCCAAAGGATTTGCAGAGTGGAAAGCAGAGGCTTGTTAGGCGTGCAAGATGTCAGAAGTGTTCACTGTGAAGGAAGGCAAAGGAAGCTGCATTTTCCAAGGTGCTGCAAGGGTGTGTTTGTACCTTGCCCCATTGCTTAGGGTGTAACTGCACACTGTGCTGGCCATCTGGGGCCGTTTCACCCCTGCAGTAAGTGTGCAGTACTGGGAGAGGTAGACAGTAAGAGTAAAGGCTATTGACCTGGTGCATTATGGCAGATGTTGTGTTTCTTGCTAAGTACTGCGAAAAGGAAAGGGGAGATTTAAAAAAAAAAGAAAAAAGAATAAAAACCTTCCTGAGCATGCCATCTTCCTTAAACCCGTGGTTTCAGCTTCCCTCTGTGCCCCTGTATACCAAAGACTCACAGCAGTCCTGCTCCATGAAGGTTCACTGGAACTAATTTCTGATGTTCAGAATTGGCACATGGTACACACCATAGGACATGGCTTTACCTAGCAGAAGGGCACTTTTCAAGGTCCATTGTGTTGAGCCTATAGAAAAAAACAAACTAGTAAGGAACCACCCCACCATTCAAATGCTGCAGTTGTGCGTGCCCAATTAAGGTGTGAGCACGTGGGGAGAAAACTTTGATTAACTCTGGCCCCAGTGAAATGTTTATGTAGTGGCCTGATTGAATGGTTTTTTTTCCCTGGGAGTGAAGACACAAGGAGGCCTCAGGAACAAAAAAAAACCTTAAATGTGTTAAATTCCCATAGCCATTTAGAGCCCCTGCAGCCACATGTCAGCACTTGCCTTTTGATTGGGAGTGTTGCGTTCTCCCCAGTGAGCAGAGAGGAATCACATCATCTGGTCTGGGACCAGTCACACCACGTAGCTGAGATTTTGACATTGGGGTCGGAGCTGAATGCATTGCTTTAGGGAGGCTTGTAGAAAAGGACAAAATCACCAAGTGAATTCCAGTAGCAAAAGCCTGCGGTGAGTCTCAGTGTGCTCGTAGGCATTCACAAGCAAAACATTAATTAGTCAAGTAAATGTTTCTCTGGGTGGATGAGCTATGTAGAGAGAAATGCACCTGTTCAGTATGCACAGAAGCAAAGTGTGTTCGTGCAAAGAAGCAGCTCCAGCCAAGCTGCCGTGGGAACGCTGTTGTTCTCTCAGCCAGGATTGTTACTATGGAGTCCTGTGCATTGCTGCAGAACGTATATGAAATGGTGGATGGGAAATATGACAGTGCCTTGGCACTCCTGGGCCACATGCGGGCTGGCACTGGGGACGCTGTCTCTGGCCCAAGTCGTTTTCCTCTTGGATCCATTTTACTCTGTGGCCTGGCCTGTGCACGTGGTGGTGGTCACCCGGACTCTGCTGGTGCTTTGTGATCGCTCTGCGCGAGGGTGGGTCTGCTGTGCACCCATAATGTTCCCCTATGGGTCTGCTGTAGAGGTGCCATGCCGCTGCGGCAGAAAAGTGTTGTTCCAAACCTTGGAGATGAATCTCTGGTGTGGGCTGGTGTTACTATGGACTCTGCTGGTGTGTCCATCATTCTTGCCTCCCGTGTCAGAGGCAGGGGTGCAGTCTCCACCAGTTGCCAGGCCTCCGCAGTAGTCAGTTGGGAGAGGGAGACACATCTCCAGGGATGGCTTCATCTCCTTTTAAGATGAGTGTCTAAGGATGGAATGAGTAGCTCTTTGAAAATTGTTTCTGTTATCTCTGGAGGTCTAGGAAGCCTTTTCTGTTTGTTTGGTCTAGAGCCGAGCTTTGAGATTGCTCCAGCTGAGTCCTCTGGTCCAGGACCAGAGTCTGAATCCTCAAAAGCACCTCACAACACTTCTTCCTTCCCTCTGTTCATGCAAATGGATGTCTGATATCACTGGCAGGCTACCGACAAGGAAAAGCTACTGTCAGCACATCAGCTTCTGAGAAAAGTAAGGGCTTGTTTTAAAGAGTTTAAGCATAATTTTGAGTGTGAACCGGAGCTAGTCCGGGTGGCCAGGCACTTTCTCTGCCATGTGAACTTCTGGCTGTGAGTTACATGGCTTTATGCTGGACTGCACCAGTGCAGGAAGCAGTGGCCATTGCACTGTGTCCTTTACCGTAATATGTCTACTCCCTTGCCTTCCTGCAGCCAGCAGGCTGGGGCTCCAAGGATTTGTTTGTGTGCAGTAGTACTAGGAAGCATCCAGCTCTTGGAGTCATGCTCCTTAAAAACAGCTGTATCCTGCCTTTTCCCAGACTGTCAGAGAAAAGATTCTCGTCTGGGAAGCCTGGCCTCAGGTGATGACACCACCTTACACATCCCTCCTGGAGACGTTCTAGCCTCTGTCTGGGAGACAGCCGTGTCCATTCTATTATCTAGCCATTCCCAGCAATATCCTTTCCTACAGCCTGGGTTCTGGTCTAGCCCCTTCAGCTGGACGTGTTGGAGACCGATCCCATGTTACAAGGATACCGCAAGAACTGGTCTTCAGTTGAGATCGTAGAATAGGTTCTGAGACAGAAAATAAAGGTGGCTTGTTCCCCTCCTCCAGCAATCTCTGCCGTGCTTTTGGATTAGGTGAATATCCATTCCACTCATTTTTCTCACCCTTTCCTGAGCCCCTGCTGGCATCCACAGCAGCATATCGTCTGCTGTACAGAGACGTACTGAGTTTGTTTCCAGCTGCTGCATGTTAACTGCCACTTGATATCTCATGCTTGTACAAAATAAGGGCAAGCTGATCCCTATTCACCTTCTTACCCTGCTCGGGATTATTTAGGCTTCTCCCAGAGCCCCTGTCCATTGTCTCTCCCTGGCTAAAGAGTCCTGATCTATCTAGCTGGACATCTGATAGAACCTGTCATCCAAGATCTCTTCCTTGAGTGACAGTAGCTAGCTATAGCTCATCATTTTCATGTATAAAGTTGTAATTGTTTTTCTTCCGTGTGCCGTTTCACTTTTAGCTTCATTTAAACTGCTATACTTTTGCCATTCAACTGCTGTATTTTGTCATTTAGTGTGGATTTTTAACTTAAAATGCAGGTCATTCTTCATTTATACTTAACTATGTTAGCCTGGAGACTGGTTGGTTTGTTTGGAACCTGCTCTAACCTGTTTAACCAGTCATTAAACTGCTGCGTTAGAGAAGTGCAGCAATGATTGCATTAGAGGAAAGCAGAAGAAATTCCATTTGGTTCAGGATTATCTATTTAATGTCATTGAATGCAAAGTCTTGTAAGCACCATCCATTTTAAGTACTGTGAAAGTCTACTGGTTAGTGCAAAGGAGCAGAATTTTGATAAAACATTGTAACTCTACATACGTTATTTGACCAGTTTCTGTGAAGATAGAGCCTAATTCAAGAGTCACGTTTTATCTCATAAGCACAGCATATTAAAAAGAAGTAATGTGCACTGCAGAGAGAAGGCAGGTACTGGGGGGGAAGGGACAGTGGCTCACTTAATGATTTATTTACTGAAAGCAAAGAGGGATGGTATCTTGCTTTGAAACTCGGTGACTCTGCCTTGTGTACAGATGTCAGTGACAACTGATGGGTTGTATTTTTATAAGAATTTGTGTAAAAATCACGAAGTCCAGAAATGGAGAGACAGACAATCTAAATTCACCAGTTTGGAATGGTATTTTCGAGTATTTAGTTTTTGATGGTTTGTTCCATTTCTTACAAAGCAATGGTTTCTTCCAATATTGGACCTAATACTGGATGTTTATTTTCCCTGTGCAGCTCTACCTGTTACAAATCCAAATGTGCATACACACATATATATATATATATGTGTATATATATATATATATGCAGGTTCAGTTTAGTTTCTGGCTTCTAAGTGGGAAGAAGTGAACATGTTTGAAAACCAATTTTAATTTTCTCTGTGGTGCTAACTAGAGACATTTCCAGCAGTTTTGAAGTTTGCCGTGAAAGGACTTTAAATTTTTATAGCAGTGGTAGAACTACCTGAATTGGTAGTTTGTCTCTCTCTGAATCCTTTGATGTGCTGTACCACAGAGTACAACACTACCTGGATTAGGCTGTCTGCATGTAGGTGTGATAGAGCGGACTCCGTGTTTGGGGAGCTTTGTTTTTTTGCGGGGATTTCAGTGACAGTGAAAGGTGCTTTGCTGACAGATACTGAAATTAAATCTTTCCAGTTAGCTGCAAAGTAGATCCAGAATGGGAAGTACAGACTTCTTGATCTCTCTCCTAAGAGGAAATGGCGATTTAATTCTCCTACTCAGTCAATCCTCGTTCCTTCTGAGCTGGAGTTTCACACAGGTGGTCATGAGCTTTTCAGTTTAAATCATGAGTTTGACTGGTCTGCTTGGAATTTGGCTGAAACTGTGAATGCATTTCATACAGCACCCCAAAGAGTCATCACGTGAAAATCGTTTGGGGCTACTGCCAGCCCAGGCTGAATTTCAACTGATGACCCACCCTCCACGTTGTATTCCCAGTATCATCCATCATATAAGTCTGGTGTTGAAATCTGGTGTTTCCAGAGGTACTTTAGCATACTAAATGTGCTTCCAAACTTCTGTGTTTTGCCCCTGGGTTTCAGCTGTTCAAAACACGGGCATGTTCTCTGCTCCCTCTGAATGCAGGTGGGGATGGACTTAGCAAAGAGACTGCATAACTTTTAGCTAAACCATTCCATTTTTTTTTCTTCTTCTTTCTTAACAGGATCCAACAGCTGCATCTATTTCGGACAGAGATTGTGATACGAGAGAGGGAGACACTGTAGCCATGAACTATAAGCCGTCCCCACTTCAAGTGAAGTTAGGTGAGTCTTTGCTAATGGAGAGTCAAAAGGCTGAATCCAAGGTCTGGAATACGGTGAGGTGCTCGTGGAATCATGTGCAGATCTCCATGCATGTGGCTGACCACGCCAGCCCAACTCCAACAGCTCACACAGTAGTTGTATCATTGTGATTCTGCTGCTGAGAGAACTGATGTACAAGCATGTAAGGAACCTGTATCTTGGGCTGTGGTAGAGGAGGGAAGGAAGGCATAGCTTTTTAAACCTACAGATTTTTGTCAAGCTAAGATCAAGACTTGGCCAGATATTGAAGATAATATAGAAGGACTGTAAAAACAAGAGAAGACAGAATAACTGCAAGCAAAAGGGAAAGGATCAGAGACTTGGGCCAATACCAGGAAAAGACAGAGCTGTGTTACTGTCAGATGGAGGGCTTGTAGGTCTGTAAAGGTTCACATAAAAACACTTGTGCTATTTCTGAGCAATATTTTTTAAGTTCTGTAAGCAGAATCATCCAGTTAGCACAATATGTTGCTTCCTCACAAGACAAGTGCTTACAAGAGAACAGCAATCCACATGTGGCTGTCCTGCCTACAACACCTGCACCACTATTGTGCCACAGAGCCTCAAGAACCTGATGAAGGACAAGTCAAAGGAACAGTGTGCTTTTTGCTCAGAGCATGGATAAAAACTGAGAATCTAAGTCTGGAAAATTTCCTAATAGGAGCAGGAAGCAGTCCCTTGGTTGTCCTTCACATCAGAACAAATGACATTGAGGGGATGTTGCTGAAGCCGATTGAGGGTGACTACACAGTGTTGGGGAAGGCTGTGAAAGAAGTGGATGGCCACATGTGCAGTGGAATAGCTCTGGTCCCTACCAAGTGAGCGACTGGGGAGGTCAGCACACAGCTATGTTTGAAGAAGGTTTGGGAAAGTTTGGGCATTGGTGTGTGGCTATGAAGAGGTGTTCTAAATAGATAGATTTTACCCAAGGACCTGCATTACTACTGCAAACAGCAGCAAGTTGGTGACATTTATAAGAGAGACCTTGAAGAAACACTGGAAAGAGGCTGAGGAATACTTGTGAAATCTCAAAGCTCTGCCTGAGTATGTAGCAGACCGAATAATCAGACAATCTGGTCATAGTAGTGCAGAAAGCAGTATCCCAGAGTAGACCCAGAAATGGCGAAGGAAAAGAAAGTAGCTGAATAGGCAAGACCTCGCTGCAAGAGTGTCTAGGAAGGAGAAGATTTAAAGCTGGCTGTGCAAAAGCAGCAAGATTATGCAGGAAAGCGGAGGACCTTGAGCTACAGATCCTAGAAGCATAGAATTGTTTAGGTTGGAAGACACCTTCAAGATCATTGAGTCCAACTGCTAACCTAACACTGTCAATTCCACCACTAAACCATGTCCCTAAAGCTCTGCATCTACATGTCTTTAAAATACTTCCAGGGATGGTGACTCCACCACCTCCCTGGGCAGCCTATTCCAATGCTTTACAACTCTTTCAGTGAAGAATTTTTCCGTAATATCCAATCTAAACCTCCCCTGACACAACGTCAGGCCATTTCACCTTGTCCTATTGCCTGTTACTTGGTAGAAGAGACTGACCCCCATCTCACTACAGCCTCCTTTCAGGTAGTGTTCTCCTTTTATCCAGATTGAACAACCCCAGTTCCCTCGGCTGCTCCTCCTAAGACTTGTGTGATAGAAGAATGTGATAGAAATACGAGCCAAGTGCATTGGAGCAGTAGACCTGTCTTGCAATCACAGTCATGAATACTCTAAAACCAGTGGCTGCTTCTCAGAAGAAGGCAGGGAGCAGCAGTATGTGTTAATGACAGCACAACTCACAGTTTGGTAAAATATTATCACTGCCAGCATGCTATGTGCCACCAGGATCTTTTTTCACTGCCAAGAGCGTTCTGTAATGTTGTTAGAGAAATAATTACTACTGCAATAGTTGTTTTGGATAATTTAACGTCAGGAATCAAGTTGTAGAGTAGTTGATACTATTACTGGTAAGTCTGAGATATTCTTGCATTTCTAGGCAATAAAAATATCCTCCTGAGATTTGCTAATGTGACAGGATATGACACTGTTTTAGACTTGGCTTTGGTAAGTCATGAGGACATTGTAGGAGATCTGATAGTAGGAAGTAGAATTGGATTCAGGGATGACAAATTCAATTCACACGAATTAAATGAAAAGGTAATTTGAGGTAGATCTGTAACAAACCTCAGTTTTATAAACTAAGTGCTTACACAAAGCCAGTAGATTGAGAAACCCGGGAACTCAAAACGCACCAGACAGTGTTGAAGGAGAAAGTATCAGAAGAAGGGACATTGCTAATGGAGTTCTCCAAAACAGTCATTTCATTTATACGTTCATTGAAGACTTTGACTCAAAAAGCAGGAGTCAGCAAAGAAAATGTAGTCATAGCATATTTGGGAGACATCAGTACAACAAAGACTCAGAAATACCATGGAGAAAAAACATGAAAACTGGAATAATAGAAATGAGAAAAATATGACAGAAGATACTCAGTCTGCTGTAAACTGGAGTTTACCAACTGGAGGTGACTAAAGAAGAAGAAGCCTATTATGTTAGTTGATTGCAAGGTGACTAGTTATTAAAATGGACTAATACATGAAAATACACCATAGTCGCACTTCTGCAGAATTTACCACCTTTTTTCTGAAGATCAGATACAATAGAATGATTGGTCTTTCTGCCAGGACTTCTGGGTTTCCACACAGGGAAATTTTTGTTTCATTTAGCCACTGCTGAATGCTACTATCCATCAGTAAAGAGGCAAAAGGAGGTATTGGAAGAGTCTGAACAATTTTTGCAGTAGATAGAGGTGTGCCATTGCCAGGACCTCCTTTCCAGCTAGTGCTCCTACCCAGTAAATACTCGGTGCTGACCGCAATATGCTTATGAGGGTAATAGTGAGTGAAACCTACCTACTTAAAAGGAATTGTCTTGCAAGACTGACAAGCATCTTCCTGCCTGGTCTCCAGAGAGAAGTCTGCTCAAACACCTCTCTTGCCCTGTGGAAACAGCACGTCTCTGTCATTAGGGTGAACACGTATCTAGTGGCATTTGGATTGACTCTTTACTCTTAGCCATACCCAGATTAACTCTAGGTTACCTGGGGCAAAATGAGACTAACAGTATTGTCTGTAGCCAGTGTAACATGCCTTTAATCCACTTCATCTGCTGCTGCTGTTATTCTTAAAGTCTGCCCAGCCTTTACAATTTTCATGTAGTGTAGTGGCTCACATCACCCAGCTCTGGCCCCTGTTCCTCCAACAAGATTTTTTTGTCTCTTCTGCATTAAACTTGTCAGGATTTGGATTGTTTTTTTAATCTCTTTAAGGCTAGACAAAGTTAAGGCAGTATATAAATGTTTAATAGCTTAACTGAGAGAGCTATTGTTGGGCATGGTAGCAACTTGGGTTTTCATCCTGTTGCAGGATTTCTATATGGATAGTGGCATTTTTCACTGTTAAACCGGAATCAATTGTTCGAATGTCAAATGCTCTGATGGAAGGTTGATAAATGTTGTTTTTCCCTCTGTGAAGACTCATATATAAATCTGTCATATGTGCTTGCTGGAAACTTGATTCAAGTGAGCTCAATTAAATACCAACCCAGCATGAATATAACTTTTGCTTCTAGAGCCCACAGTGATTGAAGTGTGACAGAAGCAGTGTGCTGTGCTGCACGCACTGAACACAAGATTTATCCCGCTGCGTGAATGGTCTTTGTTGTTTCTCCCCCTCTGAATAAATACGTTTGGCCACGTGTTTGCTGGGGGGTCAGTTAGGTACAAGAAAAGCTTCACAGGTGGCTTATACTTCTAGTGACTTCCTAAAGGTTCCACCTGGTTTATAAGTGGACAGTAAAACATTTAGCTTGCTGCTGAGGCCACATCAAAAAAGAGGAGAACCTCACACCAAGGGGAAGTAACATCTTCCAGTTCATGTAGTTCATCATCTTAAACCCTTATTGCTATTATATCCATATTAATTATGTGTTTCTTACTTTTCTAAGACTCCCACTTTGTCTTTCTGTCAGGAACTGCAAGGCTCAGCCACGCTTCTTCCTTTCTTTCAACTCACTTGATAAGGAGGCTCCCAACAGCATGGGGAGGGGGGCTGGGTGTACATTAGTGCTTAGGAGATGTGCCCAGCCCATCCTTATTAGGAGGCATATCCAGATGGAGCACATACCACAAGCCTTTTGAAAACAGAAGAAAGTTGTGATAAGGAGAGAGGGAGGAACGGAATAATCCCCAAATGTAAATCTCAGGGGTTGCATATCCACTGGAAGGCAACGGAGCCTCCTGGGACGAGATATTATTTTAATGAAGCTTATGCCATCTGTTTTTCTGTTATGCATTTTTAATTTCCCTTCTCTGCACTGAAATCCCCATCCAGACAGTCTGTCTGTCTTGCCCAGCAGTCAACGACGTGACAGTTTGTGTTAAAACAGAATGGGCAACGTGGTGATTGGTTGGAGTGCTGCAGCCACAGTGGTGATGAGGGATAGTGCAGTGGCATCTTCATCGGCGCATCCACCACACCAGGAGCTTGGTAGTAAATCTCCCGCATCCCCGTCTGCAGATGAGTGTGTGGAAGAGAGGCAGACAGACAGAGACACTCAGAGCAGCCTTGATCCCTCCAGGATACCTGTTGTCTTAGGTGTAAGCACCTCCTCTCCTTGGACCAGATAGAGAAGGCGGCACTGGTTTTGGAAGGTTGCTCAGTGGTGTCTAAAAGTATGTGAAAAATCAGTGTCTAAGCTAAGCAAACTGTGTCCCACCTTAAGACTGAGTGACTTACATGTGGATGAGGTCTCCTGCTGTATGACCAAGAGGAAACCTCTCGATGTTCATGTTGATGCAGGCTTCAAAGTGTTTATGGTTTTTATTTTAGATTTGCTTTGCAAAGCTTCTTGTAAAAAAAAAAAAAATGACCTGAATTGCAAATGTAGCAGATAATTTTCCTGCTTTCCTAGCTACTGTTTTGTTCCCCTCCCAGCTTAGATCCCGTGCTGGTGTTTATCTTGGTACCAAAAAGCACAGTGGCTCATACTAGTCAGCCTGGTAAGAGCAGCAAGTATCGCAAAGTCGCCTGTGGTGTAAGCTGCTGTAGCTCAAGCATATAATCCACCAGCCACTCACTGAGGTGATGGCCCAACTCTGAGTTGTGAATAAAGCAAAACCTAGTGTAACCCACTCGTGTGAGGATAAAATTTTTAACACATAGCGAGACCTGAGCCAAGCAGATGGCTTGGGGAGAGGCAAAGGAAGTCTTGGTAGGAGAGGTCATGCTCTGACAAATAACCATAGTGCTCATCCTCCAAGGATAGATCTCAGATGAGACCACCGAGGCTTCTTGTCTGCTTCTGCTTCTCCTTTATCAGTCCCACCTCTCCGCCTTAGGATGTATACATATCTGAAGATTTTACTTGGTCACAGCAGAGGAGTTCATCTCTCTGTCCAATTAGGTGCATCCACTTCCAGGCATTAAATTATTTTACTTGTGCTATTGGATTAATTCTTGCTTTTTAACAAACAAGATTCTCAAAAACCTCAAGCAAGTAACTGGAATGATGTTTGCTTATAGCAAGCAACTCTGGTAGGGGTAAAACAGCCGCAAAAACCCTGTTGTGAGGAAATATAGCATGTTGTTCCCTGGTGTGCTTGACTTGGATAAAACTGAGAGTCTGATTTATGACTGGGCCCCATCTTGGTGGAGGTTGAACTGAACAGAGGAGATAATCCATGTGGGGACAGAGGCTAATGACACATCTGTGGTGTTATCTCCTGCCTTCCAGCCTGCTGCTGTGCATTCATGGCAGATACCAAATTGCTCTACAACGAGGGAGGAGTAGCACTGGAAATATCAGTCAGTGAGCTGAGAACTACAAAGCCCTCTGGGTTCAACATAACAGAATTGGTGCATTTCAGGTTGAAACTTTACAGAAGGTCTGTAATCCCAATAAAGGACAGACTGCCCTTATCTCCCCATGTGGCTCCTGAGACTGATCTTTCAATTGGTGTAGTTATTTAACCCTCTCTCCTAGGGTTGCGTGTAGGTTCGCAGCTTGTTTCAAAGCATCTCCATCAAAGAGCCACTAAGTGCACAGAGGAGCAGCATATCCCAGTGCTGTTCAGAAGGATGCCATGCTCAGAGATTCCCTTCCAGGGCTGCTCTGGCCGCAGGTCAAGATAAAAAGCTGGTGCTGGGAGATGCAGTCCCAAACAGAGCAGGCAGCAAGCATCTTGTGTAGGCTGAATGGCTGGGTACCTGCCCGCATCTGTGGCTGCTTTTCTGCATCATCTCTTCCCAGTCTGCTTCACAACTTATGACTTCCAAGCTTATCATACAGAAAACAGAAAAATAAGGGGAGGTTGTAGTAGACTGGACAAATCAATGCTATTAGTGTATGCTTTTGTCAGTACCTCAAGTACTGTACTATTCCCAGTTGCTCTTCTGTAACAAGGTGATTAATGTTAATTAGGTATAGCAGCTGTTAGTTCTGGGAAAAAGCTCTGTAGGTAAATTAGGGAAACATTTTATATAAAAAAGCTGTAACTCTTAAGCTCGGTCCCCGGGTTCCATCTCTATTGACAAAACCGCAGATTTCCATATCCATAACTGTTTGCGTGGCGACCTCAAGTGACATCATTACCTTAAGTGCACAAAGCCATTTTCCTCTCCTGGGAGGACCCATTTCCTCGAACACAGTCTGTACTTTGTACAAGGGGGATGAGTAATGTGGAAGCCAGAGTGCAGTGGCAATATAGCACTGCTATTGAATTTCTTCATGAAGATAGAAGTGCAGCCTACCACTTCGAGGTCTGCTGGGACTTGGGAGGAATTTATTTAAACATTATTTCATGTGTTATTACTCTTTCCGTTTATAAGAGAAATTGTGTACGCAGATTTATTGTGGCATGCTTCCTGTAGGATATCTCCAGGCTCTTTTTGGAGGGGCTGGAGAGTCAACAGCTGCATCACATTAAGGGCAGTAAGGCTGTCTGCAGACAGAGCAGCAAAGATGAGGGCAGAAAAACAGTTGTGACAGGCATATGATTGCAGATTAGTTAGAGGAGACATAGATGGGCAGAACGGAAGAGGAGCGCGAGACATTCTGGCTGACACAGGCTCAGGTAAACAGTAAAGCCATTAAGAGAAACTGGAACAGAGCAATTCACCGAAGTTCAGCAGAGAGCTCTGGGCAGGAGGGAGGGTGTGCATGGGTGAGACAGAGGGAAGGGGGGTAGCAGTCAGCAAATCTCAGGAGCAAAGCATGAACACATGAATTAGGAGCATGATGTTGCACGAGGTTCACCAAATGAGCCTAGTCTTTCTGTCACTGCGATTTGCTTGATTTCTTATGCCACCCCACCAGGGCTTTACACACCTTTCCCAGCCCTCCACCATCATACCGGGACAAGTTACTGGGTACCCATGCACCTCGCAAGCGGATAGACACACACTCACTCACATCTTGGGTTGCACACACCACTCTTGGCCAATGCACCTTCAGATAAAAAGTCATGAAGGAGGAGGCTGTAAGGTAGCTGAATCCTTTTATTGGGTGTTATCTGGCCATCCTTCAGCCACTCCAAATGTTTACACCACCTACAGGTCTGATAGTCTAGGAAAGAGAGCTAATACTGGAGATCTGCTTCTACAGAAATTGTTTTACTCTGTAACAAGAATGGGCCAAAGCATGTGGTGTCCAAGTGGGGGTTTTGTTCCTGAAGCAGTAGACCAGAGCTACAAATTACAGGTTCTCTTCTTTGCCCTGACCCACCATAATCTGTCACCTCAAATATGGGAAGCAGCTCAGAGCATTGTGAGGCAAAACTAATTCAGCAAGTTACTGAGATTCTGTGATAGAAGGAAGGAAAAATTTGGTAATTGAAGTAGTGATAAGAATAACAACTACCTGGTCTAGCAAAGCCTAACGCCAGCAGGCAGCACCACAGCAGTGAAAGGGACGTGGTGTTCTGTGGTCTCGTTACACAGTACCTATTACTCTCATCACTGCTTTCTGTGAAGTACATAGAGACCTGGTTTAAAAGAGAGTGATGTCCCTGAAGGTGATTTGCACCTTGTTCCTGACATTAAAAAGTCTAACACCAGCCGAGTTGACAAGGCTGCCTGCTCAGGTGTTGGCATCTTTAACAAAATCAACACAGAAGAGGGCAATAGTACTGTTTTCTGGGTTCTCAGAGCCCTGTGTCCTAAAATGTAGGTTCCACCTGATCCTCTGGCCCACCACAGGGAAACATTTCCCCACTTCTGAATTACCCAGGTGTTACTATTTCCATAATTTCTGCTGATGTCGTGGTAGGTAGATGAGTTTCTGCGTAACGTTGAAGAGAAGCAAGTAGACCCCAGTGCAATGAATGTAAACTGCCTCCAGAAGGGACCACAGCATCCACAGATGGTATTGGATGAGGCATTTTTTTGAAGTGTTTGATTTATTAATGATGAGCCTTAACCTGTAGCCGATGGTTAATTGAATTAGTTCTGACTGTTCAGTAATGTGGCCTCCCCCTTTGCTTTCTCTGTGCTGCACACTCAGCTCTTAACCGGGAAAGGTTACTGTCTGCTGATTGAGTGTTGGGGCTAAAATGCTCCGTCAGCAGATCAGACTCTATTAAGTAGAAATAGCACACACTTCTCAGAGGGAAGGGATTTGTGCTCCTGTAGGAAGTTCACTGCAATTCTTGTTTTTTAACTGCTATCCTTATGCACAGAGGATGCTCACAGAACCCTGAAAACTTCATGTCACTTCCCTGAGATCTTAAAGGATCCTTTGGAGACTGAGAGCTCAGAAAAACACACAAACTTTGGTGTGCTGCAGCAGGAGAGCAGAATAGATGAGGATTTTGTCAGTATTGTGTGTCCTGTCAAGCAGGGTCCTTGTCAGGTGAGGGTACCATGGTGGTCTTGGATGCAGACCTCAGCTGAGCAGGAACAGCGAAACATCCAGGGAGCCCCTCTCCCCTGAGCCTGGGGACAGCCTTGGCTCCAGGTATAGCAGACAGCGTTACTCCCAGCTGTGCGTGGCGGAGCCTCGTGGGCCAGGCCCAGCAAGTGATGCAGCTGAAGCATCGCCTGTGTGACCAAGCTCTTGGTGTAGCAGTTAGGGAAAAGCACCACATGAAATGGTGGGAAGAGGTAGGATAGAAGCAGCAGCAAGAAACTAAGCACAATTTTTACCCAGTTAACAGCAGACTTCATCATGTCCATCAGTTTTGGTTCAGAGGTCTGGGAAACAGCAGTTCCCAAAAGCTGGGGCAGCAGAAAAGAAACCACGGAGGTTTCTTCTGCAGTTCTTCATGGAGGGAGGACAGATTGAAGCGGGTTGTGGAGCAATATGGGCCTACACTGGGCACACACAAAAAAGTCTGTTGCCTAGGTTAGCAGACTGGTAGAAGCAACTCTACTGCAGCTTCAGCTGTTCTCAGCGTCTCATCTTGGGGTCAGAAATACCACCAGATTCTTTACACCAACCAACACCACTGCTTTACAGAGAAGTTTTAGGAACAGGAATTAAGCTGCAGTGGAGATGGTGGGACTAGTTGTGCAAAGAGGCTTCTGGATCTTGCAGGTCCTGGCTGGGACTAAGAGGGAGCTTTGCCAGTTCCCTGACTACCGCTTCACCCCTGGCAGTACTGAGGCAGTGGCCTCTCCAGGAAATACCACAGCCCGTACCAGTTGTAGCCTTTCTACTCTGCTGTGTGCAGGCCTTCTGGCACCTCTCCTCCTTCTCTTTCAAACCGCAAGCATTTGGCACAGCTCTTTTCTTGTTCCACTTGGCAGTCATTCTCTATAAAGTAGGTCTCACTGAAGAAAAATAAAGCTGTTTTTATAGATGCCACATATTTACCAAGATGAGATTTTATTTAAGAAGTTCCAAAGTCACAGCAGTAATTGGACCCTCTGATCCTATTTCTCCATTTGTTAAACAATACTGTCATTCAAAAAGCTTTAATTACTGCCTGAATCATGGCTGAATAGCTTGTGCTGAGGGTATGCATTTATTGCATCATTCGTGGAAGTGAGGCGTCACAGTCTGGTACTGTGCAAATAGCTGTAGTTCCCTTTTTGAAACTTCTTCCAGAAGGACAATGGGGAATTGTTCATCAGACTTTAAAACATTTGAGCATTCCCCAAACCCTCTTTCTGAATTAACCTATAGAAAAAGCATGCCCCATAGGCAACTATTGCATCCTTTCTCCAAGTCCGATTACAAGGGGACAGGGGGGTGAGAAGTACGTTCTTGGCAGACAGATCCAAGTCTTCATTTGCTCAAAGAATCATCTCCAGCTTCTGCTGTGTAACCATTGCAATCTGTTTGCCTCCAGCCCTGCTGTTCTCTCCACTCTGCTTTGCAAACTGCTGCTCTCCCAGGCTTCCTCTCACTTCCCATGTCAGTGAAATCATCCAGCCTCACTTTTTAAGACTGCACAGCTGAGCCATTGCCTCTCACTGACTCCTGTCTTCCACTTCATGTCCTTTTCACCTGTGAACTCTGCCCAAATTTTTTCTTTCTTTTTCTTTTTTTGATTTTGTTTTTCCTCTCACTGCTTACCTTGAGAAGAGCTTGAATTTATTCAGCCTAAGCCATTGTGAATGGGGAACTGTAGCACAATAAAATAAAACCTCTGCAGGGTTTTAAGGCAATTCTGCTGTAAACTCAAAACCATCATGTGATGTTTGCTACAACTTAGACTTTTTTTACCTTCTGCTCTACATGCCAAACAATCCCCACTTTTTCCAAACAACCTATATACCCTTTTTTTGGCTCACTGCTGTGGTATTGGTACAGTCAAGTCGGCATGTGTTGATGTCTTCTGGAGGAATGATGCAGTTCTGTCTAGCTCAGTAGTCTGAAGCTCACATGCTTAGAAGTGCTTTCTGCCATGTGTAAACAGTGAGCTGGCTATGAGAAGAAAATTAAATCACACCAGGTGCGTCAGAGCTGTAGGCTGTTGGCAGCCCCTCGGCTGCAACAGAGCTCCCAAGTAACACCAGCAGCTCCATGCCAGAAAACAGCCCATCTCCGTCCCCCATCACTGCCCGGCCCAAAAGGAAGAGCAGATTTTCAACAAAGAAAGATTTGCTATGATTTATTTTAAATAGTGGATATAGGACTACGAACTTGAGAAAAGAGATGAATAGTACAAATGAGGCAAGTGTACTTTGTATAACTTCATCTGAGAAACCGTATTTGACACATTAAATGACACTGTGCTAAAAATATGTCTGGAATAAGGCTAGTATATTTAATATTTAAAGTGATGCTGTCAGCCGTGGTTTCAGTCCAGAATGGAGGCCACTTTTAAAATTAAGATTTTCAGGTTTTCCATACATTTTTTAAAGAAAATGCAAGTATCTTGGGTTTAAAGTCCCTAGTAAACCCTAGTGCTATTTTTGTTTGTTTGTTTTAGACACTGAAGTAATGAAACAGCCATGCCTACTTTAGCTACAGACTTTCAGCCAGAACATGGAAGTTCAAATCCTTTTTCTGCCTGAAGGTTTTAACTACCAGGCTGAAATGTGGCTTTAAGCAACCTCTGATCTGTGGGGCAAGAGGTGAAGCAAAATGTGAAAGCAAAACTTTGACATAGTTATTTCTGTGCAGGGAGATGTTGTGTTTTTAGTTCCTCCCAGCTCACATGGCCGACTCACTTCTGCCATTGTGCAGAAGATCGACTGATACACAGCAGTCCTTGTGTTTGGCTTTGGATCCTTTGGACAGTGCTTTGAGTTTTGCTGTCCTTCATTGAAAGGGGATGATCGGCAATACAAAGAGGTGATCTTAGCTCCTTTGTTGCCAATGTTCTTCTTTCTATCTGCAGTTAAACATTCATGGGTATCCAGGAGTTTCCGGTTCCCTAGAAGGTAGTGTCATGACCCGTTAGAAAAGGCTGTAGCTGCTTTGGGTCTCATTAACTAGGTGAATTGAAGCATCTCCAGGGGGTCTACAGGACATTCATTTGACCTAGAACCACGCTGTCATCTCCTCATCTTCAGGGCAGGGCAAAGAGAGAAAGGGAAAAGGGCACGAGTAAAGGGGGAAAATACAGTGCCAGCTGTCTGCATGTATCTGGTGATGACCCTGAGGTGGGAGATGACCAGGATAATCTGGAGACTTGTAAGAAGAGTGGAAAAGCTTCATGTGAAACTTCCTCCATGCTAGTGAGGAGTGAGATCAACATGCCGGACTTGGCAGTTGATTGCTTGTAGCATCTAATGGGCACTTAATTCCCAACCTGTCTATTTTCTCACCTTGATCACCTTAAGGAAAGCCTTTTTCACCATGAAGACAGTCAAGAACTGGAAAGCTTTTCCCAGGGAGGTAGTGTTATCTCCATCCTTGAAGGTTTTGAAAACCTAACTGAATAGAGCTCTGAACAGTGCAGTCTGACCACATAGCTGATCCTGTCTGGAGCAGGACGTTGGGCTAGGAAGCTCCTGAGGTCCTTTCTGCCTTGAAGTATCCTGTGATCCTGTTCCTAGTTAGGACTCCAGTTATTTTTCTAGATGCCGTATACTTTCTACTCACTGCTGAAAAAGCCTGTCTAAGTCCTATCTAATTATTCTCTTGGCTTCCCAACACAAATATGGTAGGATCTGCAGAGGTAGGCTTAGGTAACTTGCATGCACTGGCACAAAGCAGTCCGATTCCATAAGCACTGGTATGTCCACTGGTAAACAAGAGAAACCCAATTGCTACTTGATTTTCACTCCATTACAAATGTTCTTATTTTTAAATTTTAAGTATTGCTCTCTGTTCTTTCTCTTTAATTTACCAAATCTCCTTGATTGTACAGTGATTTAACTTAAGAACATATTAAAACTGATTTTCTCCTTTGTTTGTATCTCTTAGTGACTCAGAGCACAGACAGGGAGTTTTGTTCTTTTACAGATGTGTTTCCTAACTTGCATTTTATCTGTGGTTCTCAGTGCTGAGTGATCTTTTAATACCAGCAAGCAGGTGATTTCTTGTACCCACTATGTCCTAGCAAAACAAGGATACTCACGGAGTGTAGCAATGGAATATTACAAAGCAGAACAAAATTCAAGGTGGTTGTGCACATGTTCATGTGAGGTGCAGCACAGGTGACAATGAAGCAGCTGCTAAGGTGGCTGTGCAATACTCTCATTTCGTAGACCAGTTTGAGCTCTTTGCATTGGTGATGTCTCAGCCAGACTTTGGTAAAGGCCCTTATATGTTAGATTGGCAGAGGGATTTTTTTCTGCTGTATATGGATTTTTTTAAGGGGACTTTGCAGAAAAGATCATGACCTAGAAGCTGGCTGTCACACACAAATCCCTACCTGCTGCATGCCGCCAGTAATTATGAGAAAGAACGGAAGGAAAAAAAAAGTGAATGAATCTTCCCATCCAATGTTATTTCCTGTTTGCTTCCCATGCATTTTTTGTGTAGGGCAAGGAAATGGATTTTAAACAGAGAAAGTTAAAATCCATCTTGGAGAATGAGGTCTACTATTTTAATAACTTGGAAAACACAGTTTTGATGTTCTCATGAGGATTTTAGGGCAGGAGTGGAGGCAGTGCGCAGGTGTTCAAGACTGTTACAGGTGTGGAGGTTGCTTTGGGAAAAAATAAATGCTGTTCTGAAGCAAACTGATGTGTTGTCTGTGGCCCAGAAGAAATAAATTCTCTTTGATGGTCTTGGCATTTGTAACTAAGAGATGCTTATGAAAAGCTGATTGTTACATCTAACAAGGTTACAGAACAATACTAAAACTTTTCAAAGGTGGGATACAACAAAAAAGCAACTTGTCAGACCTCGTAGACCAGTTTTATAATCCAGAGGCAGAATCACAGAATTATGAAAAATTAAGCAGAGAATATTTGAGGTTCTAAAATTGAAGATCCATGAGTACATTTCATCCAGTCCTTCACCTCAACAAGTAGTTTACTCTGGCTTCCTGGGTACTCATCATGTAGTTAGTGCTTAAGAGGGGCCCTAGCAGTGTTTAACAAACGGGGCTGTTGAAAGGCTGAGTACTCCGAGCTGTGCTCTGTGGAGGAAATAGAGTGTTGTTAGGTGGAAGGAAAAGGTAGGTGGTGGCATGAGGTGATTTGTCAACAGACACCGTTGTAAAACCTGTTCTTTGGGGCAGTTCTTCAAAGCCTCTGGGGTTTGCTACGTGTGCATCAGTGTGCCAGTCCAACAGTGTTGAAGTCATCCAATGACTTCAAGTGGTGGGCTTAATCCTGAGAGATTTCCAGAGGCAGAGTGCCCCATGGGCACCAGCTGCTTTGTTCCTTCACTTGGAGACTTCTGGTTTCACTTGAGGTCGGTCAGATGTGCCTGGTAAGTACAAACTCTCAGAGTGATGCCTTGCCAGGTCCCCAGCACCTTGCACTGTCATTGGTAGATGTTGGTTGACCTCTGTGAAGTCTGTTACAGACGATCAGATTATGGAGCCAATGGTGAATCCTAAGTATGATTTTTCACAAGGCCAACAAAAGTAAGCAGAGTGCATTTAACACTGCAGGGAAAATACAAAAACTATGCAGTCGCTGTCCCAGCCACCGAGGCCTTTCCAGTGAGCAGAGTGTGATAGGTTTAATTCCCAAATTTACCTCTCTGTGTTACGGGGATTTGCTATTGCAAAATGCCCTCACCAGCACAGAAACAGCAGAGGCACTTTGTTGGGGTTTGTTCCTATTCACTGCTTCTAAGCATCAAAATAATGCAATTTACAAGAAGAAAAGACTTTCTGCCTCTGGTTTCCAACACTGTCCTCTCCAGAGGGTTGTGGAAGAGCGACGGCTCTCTGTGCCTTTCCCACCAGACACTGCTGCAGAGGTGATGCCATCAGAGCTGCTCTGACAGCTTTGTCACAGCGTGGTCAGGATAGGAGATGTAGCTTGCTTTTCCTTTTATTGTACTGGGCCCTGGAGACCTGGTAGGAAGAAACCTTGTTTCTGTCATTGGGAGCCAATGTGACTTAATGCACCTGGGGAGCAGAGGCAGGAGACAGAACAATGCCAGCTTGAGTTGTTTTTCTGTCTGTCCTCATTTTTTGTCCCTGTGAGCTCCAAGTCAGGACACATCCCCTCAGTCAGATTGTTGCCTCTGAGATGGCTTTGCCCGGTTGTGTATTGGGTGATTCTTCCTCTCCTTCCCACAGTGCACACACTGGCCAAGGAAACACTCTCTTCAAGACAGCTCCGCAGATCCCATGTCCCCAAATTTTGGCTTAAGTGCCATCCCCGGAAAGGACAAGGCTGTCAGCCCCTGGGCTTCCTCCACATCTCCACTGGTGCTGACCTGGAAAGAAGTTAAAGGGGTTTTGTTCCCCAAAGCTTGGCGTTGCCCTTCCATTCACCTCGCAAGTGCAGCTGCTAGCCGCCACAAAGGCCTGTTGAAAGCAGAGATTGTTTTCTGCCACCCTTTCGCTCTGCTGACAGCTTTTTCTGGTCCTTTTTGAGCACCAAGTTTGCCAGCACCAGTGGAGTGGAGAGACTGGTCATGAAATCTGAGTGTAAAAGCTATTTCTGTTTTGGGTCTTGGCAAGCCAGGCTCTTTGCAGCACGTGTTGCGTGAGAAAGAGATTCCAGGCTTGAGAGAGTCGCTGAACGTGTGTGCGCGTGTGTGTGTGTATGTGCACACCCCACACACACCGCGGCTCTTTCATTCTCCGTGCCCTTGCTTGAGCTTCTTGTCTCAGGGGAGCCAGTACCTCATTCACACTCCCTGTCTCGTGCAGACACCCCAGCCCGTGTGTTCAGAGAGAGTTTCTGATGTTGCTTCACATTGAAGTTGTCTTCAGGACAGATAATCCCATCACCCTCATTTTCTGTCCCCAGGGTAATTTGAGATACAGTATGACCTAAAAGATGTGGATGCTTGTATGGAGAGAAATAATGAGGCAAAAAAGATGACAGTTGGTACTACTAGCCCTGCATGCAGTTGGTTGGCAATGGAAATATTTGTTCTTGATTCAGAAGAGGTTATGAACAGTTTACAAAAATGCATACCAAAAAGGGAAACAAAGCAAGCTTGTGTCTCTGCAAAGGCTCTCTGAAATCACACCATGCCTTTCAGCTAACAGCCCCCTGCTCTTCACGTCCTTTGCTCTAGATTGGGGTCTGTAGGGTTTGTTCCTTGCACGCTCTGCTGCCCGCCCCACCAGCGGATGTGCAGTACTCAGCCAGCATCTCCCTGCTGCCGTCTCCTCTTCCCTCCCTTTCACCTCTGCATGTCCACCCAGCAGCACCACCTGGCTGAAAGGAAGACAGGTAATTTCTTAGAAAGTCATTTAAAAGGGATTGCAATTAGCACAGACTCTGGCAAAGTTTTCATCAGGGAAGAAAAGCTGACCCTCTTCACTCCACTTTGTCATCATTAAATTCAACCGGCTTTCGCTGTGCTTAAGTATCTGTGCGTACAAGCTAATGGCTGTTGTAAATCTAAATTATTGAAAGGTAATTCGAACTGAAGTTGGAACCAAGAGGAACTGTACATCACTGAAACACCTACCATTTTAGCTGCCTGTACTCCTTATGCACAGTCTGTTTTCTGTCTTAATTCCCTCGGGCAAGGAACTATGTGTTCTATACACAGTCTCTTGTCCCTTAGTGCTATTGCAATAAAGCCTTGCTTGCTGCAACCCTCAGGCTGTTTCTCTCCTCTTTTCTTCTACTCTCACAACACTTCTGTTCCTCTCATCTCACCTCCAACTCCAGTTGGGCAGCCATACAGGCTATATGACAATAAGCCTTATGTTTGTATGCAGTTGCCAATTTTAGTTCACAAATGCATATGTGCCAAGTGAAGCTGAACATGCGTGCACTGTGGCCCAGAACAAGCCTGACCCAGGCATACAAGGGACACAGAAATGATGATGACTCTGGTATTGCTTTTGCTTGTCTCCTCTCTATTCTGTTAGAAATGCCGTAGAAAATCCTTAGCTAATGGTCTTTTGATAAGCAAATCCAAGCTGGGATTTTTCCTCCCTTCAGTACATACAGCTGGCCATTGAGGAACAAGGTAAAAATGTTGGTCTGCCACAATTTCTGCCTTACTGGGTCATCTAGGAGAGTGGGTCAGATAGCGGGGACTCGGCAGCTGCAGTGTTGCCAGCAATCTCATTTAGTGCTGTGGTGTTGAGAGCAGGCAGCTGGGAGGCAGAGTCGGAAACCTCCCCTGCCTGCTGTCGGGGGGAGGTGGGCTCATTTGCCAATCAGTGGGATCTCATCAGGCCTTTAGCTGTGGCTAGACAGAAAAGCATGAGTCTTTGCAAGATTAGTAACATGTGGAGTAAGGTGTAGGGTCTGACATTCAGCGTCTAGGTTATACCTGCCTCCCCTTTGCCTAGACCCCCTTTTACAGCCCCCCCAAAAGCAGTGTTAAACCTCGCTCAAGCCAGCAGTGCTTTAGCACCCATCCTCTCTCCGCTGGGGCTGCCGGTGGCCCGGCAGTGAGCGGCACTGGGATGGCAGTGCCGCAGCTGCAGCCCCGCATGGGCACGCCAGCACCTGACAGCTTGGGCTGGCAAACTGCTGACCATCGTTGTCCCACGTGCTGTCCTGACAGAGGGTGACAAAGCTGTAAAATACATCAGCTTCAAAATACTAAACCATGTGTCATTGACATCAGAGTTCTATATCAAGAACTGTCATCATCTTTATGTGCGCATTACTGCTATCTTCAGCATGAGTCAGGCTTTGCCTGAGTCCCTTTCAGCTCTCCCTGCCACTGGAATTGCTGCTGCTTTGACAGAGGCTGCAGCTCAGCAGTGCACATGGCTAATTTCCGGCTGTGGGGCTCTGCAGTTTGGGGTGACATCTCGCATCCCCCGGCCCTGCTTCCCCTCCTGCAGCACTCAAAGCAGCTGCAGCCAGCAACCTTGTCTTTCATCTTGTCTTTCAAGCCCCTTTCTCAGGGGTTTTAGCGGGGACAGAAGTTTTCTCTGGCCAGTCCTGTTTCCCTCTGCCATTCAAGGCATGGCTGTGTTTTGCCACCAGTCCATTTGAGAGGTGGAAGGAAAAGGCAGCTGTGAAACCCTCAGCCCCGCATCTGAAAGGAGGAGGACATTAAGGAACATAAAATAGCTGGCAAGGGCAACCTACCATCCCCTCTGCCATCCTTTACTGGCTAACACTGACAGATAGCAGGCCTGCATGAGAAAGGAGACAGGGGATCCCCTGAGGATGGGAAAAGGTTTAATCATTTATGGTTGTTTGGGACTACTATCTGCTCCCAGTTCTGAAGCAGGGTCTGAGATGGAGGAGGAAGGTGGCAGCATCCTGCCCCCTCTGCCAAGGCACCCTGCAAGGAACAGATCGCAGCACCCAGTGAGCCTGATCCTTCAGAGCATGCGGCAAAGGACAAAGCCAGAGATGAAGCCATGAGCTTTCTCTAAACTCTTTGCAAAGAGAAAGAGGAAAGGTGTTCCTGCTCCTCCCTGGTGTGGGCCACCCACCCAAATCCAGATGAGCGCCGAGTGGATATCAAAACGACAGGCTAGGCTCTCTGAAACTGTACTATTGAGGTCTGTGGCTGCCCTAGATAAACCCTGCCTACCTCTCTCCGCACTGTCTGGCGAGGCTTCAGAAGAGAGGAGAGCAAGTCTTTGAGCTGTGTCAGGTACAACAACTGGGCTGCAATGCCGACCTGTCCCCAAGGGCCACCATGCCCTGGTGATCTGGCAGCAGCTCCAGGTGCCACGCTGTCAGCTTTTGCAGGTACTTCTGCAGCAGGAGAGAGAAGTGTCAGGGCATAGCGTGCACTCAAGGGCTCACACAGAGATCCCCCACCCTGCTCCAAGAGGAAATGTATTAAATTAGGGACCACTATCCCTTTGAAATAGGATTCCTGCCAATCTAATTAATGAAAGCTTAATCAGCAGATTGACTAATCATAAACTTATTAAATAACTGCTTGAGCTCTAAGGCTGTTTGTCGAATTTCCAGACAATGGCAGTCTCTCTAAGGGAGAGATCAGGTCAGTAACCCTGTTACAGGAGTGGGTTTGCTGTGCAAGACAGCTCTCTGGCTGAGCCACTGCTGATCCAAGTACCCAGGCATGGGGGGCTGATCAGTTGAATAGCAGATAGAGGCACCCTGGCCTGTACTTATCCTGTTCTCCAACAGAAATTCATGGTAAATAGGCAATTCATCTGGTGAAACAATGCCTGAAAGTCCTCTTCTGGGCAGCAGAGTGCTCTTCTCGGGAGGGCGACATGCTAAATTAGTAACATTCTTTCCCTTTTCCCGGGAAGAAAACAGTATCATACACAGGGCGAAGATTTCTGAAAGCGGGTTGGGGTAAGGAGTATCCATCCATTCAGCGTGTTAACCAGCCTGGCTGCCTTTCTCCATTTGCTTTCATTTTATTAAATAGAAAATACAGAATTTTGTTTGAAATGCATAGGATTGTAGAAACAAAGTGCAGCGGATGATAAAACAGAATGGATCAAACATACAACATTTTGCTGCAAAATCAAATCCAGAAACATGGCTGGGACAGTCAGCTGCAGTCCAGTCCTGGGAACAACGAAAGTCCAAGGGTCCTTTCCAAGCAGGATGCTGGAGTCAGCGAGGTGCAAGTCGCTTCCAAGCTCATGTGCTGCCTGTGTTATTAGCACTTCTGTCCTTATTTGTTTTGGCTACTAGATGGGAAATCAACAAGTCATTCCAAGCAGTGGTTATCTGCCAGCCAGTGAAAGCTTTCCCAATTACAACGTATTAAAAATAAATTAAATCTGTAGTTTATGGAGGCTATAAAGCACATATTCTCTGCCATAGACCAGTCATTTAGTGTGTATTTTAGACTCCTGCAAGCATGAACATTTGACTAAGTGTGTATACAGTTCAAGCCTACTTAAGTCAGCCTCTGTTCAAGTGGTTTTTATATGAATATGCACAGTATGATGATCTCCTGTGTAACCAAAGGCTGCAAGTACTCATCTAAGCAAGTTTGTACTGTTACTCGCCTAAATACACATCACACTTAGTGCGTGCATCAGTGACCTTAATGCTTCTTCAGAGAACATCAGGACCCATAACAAATTTGATGTGGGCACTGCTATTAACTCTGCTTATCTGCTAGATTATGCCTGTAGCATCAGTGATGCTTTAAATGAAGAGAGTTAAATTGTACTTAATAGACTCTTTTTTTCTTTTTTTCTTTTTTTCTTTTTTTTTTTGGACTGCTACACCATACAGCAGGGTCAAGCAAATGGCTTTGACTTAAACATGTGCTCATTTGAGTAGAAATGATGAGGGTTTATTTGCAGAAGTTCTTTCCAGGTGAAATAACGTAATTCTCTCTGTCCCTTTAAAATATGTTAAGGGAGAGAGTAGCTCAGTTTTATGGATTATGTTTTGCAGAGTTCCATTTATAAACTGAAACTGTTTAGCTGGGCTTGTCAGGGTACAAACACTTCACCAGATATCTAACTTTGTTCTCTGGCTGGCAGGAAAAATATTCTTTGAAATGTACATGAAAATACCAAATAAATCCCTTTCTGAAAGTAAATGTGAAAAATAAAAAAAAATACATTTAAATAAAACTGATGGTGTTCATACATTCCAGTTTTGACAGTGATAAATTAAATCTGTATATGCAGTATTTTCAGCCATTAGGAATAAAAGTCTCCATCCTTAAAAATTAAGTGAAAAAGCACAGGCTGAATCACAACAAAATGCCCTTGTGATCTGGGAGCTGCGACAATAGATGCCTTTGATATCAGTACAGAAGGATGTTCAGAGATGAAGAGAGATGAATTGCTGCCTGCTGCTACATAGCCGCAACCTGTCTAAATAAAATGGCTACAGAGACAGCTCAGGCCGAGGACTGGGAGCCAAGAATCCCAGTTGTCTGCTCCCCTGCTGCCACAGATGCTGTACATGGCTTTAAGGTAAACCAGTTCAATAGCTTCTAATAGCTTCTCCTGGCAGTAAAGCACAACTTACTGTTTTACAAAGATCATTCGCAATTATGTTGTGCCACAAAGAGGTAAAATGCTCTGTGTTCAAAATAGTAATTTTTTTCCCTAAAGCATAGAGCCATAAGGTTTTCTTTGCTAGACAGCTGACTGCACTGGATGCCCTGCTGTCCTACATGTCCAAGCCCAATAGTGGATATAAACAGAGAAGTCGTTCCTTCCTGTAATCACAGGAGGGTCAGATAAATGAGCTTTGGGGCTGGGATAGTGTTGCTAGCGTATGTGGAGTTGCTGGAACATAAAGCCACTTTTGGAGATGCTGGTGATGTAAGTAGATGATAACTTTGATTGGGACCAGAGCTTTCCTTTACCTGTCCGCCTCTGTGCTAAGGATTAATGTGGCATTTAGGTTTGGTGTGTGTTTTCTGAAGGGAAACGCAAAAAGTGACATCAGCCAGGCCATCAGAAACCGCTCTGTGTCTTGTGCAGGCAGCGCTTTAGGGGAGCGTTACCCCAGAATGAGCCCTGCGTTGTTGTGAATGCAATGCACTGACTGCTTTTTGTAGTAGCTCCTACAGGAGAAGTGAAGAGCTGCATGCTTGAATAAAGAGATGCAGACATCGTCTTTATACTGGTCATTAGCTGTTCTTTGTCTGGTCAGGCTTTCTTGGGAGCTGAAGGGAGCTTAAAACTACTCAAAGCCCATTGGTGTTTGTGACAGCTCTCAGCCATGCCAAAGGGACATAGCAGCAGCCAGATCAACAAAACATAAGGAAATGCAGCTACTTGGATGCTTAAAACCTGGTACAAGAGGGACCTTGGAAGACAGATTTATATGCCTGCTCTTGCCTAGCCAGTTCTCACAATTAGACGTAGTTCACTAATTTCCCCAAGTTTAGCTGGGTCAGCAAAAATAATGTACTTCAGCTAAAAATACTGTGTCTTGCCCAAGTCAGTAGTTGGGTGACTTAGCTGTCTGACCCTTGCTCATCTGAACAGTCTTTTCTGAAGCTGGGTGAAACAATCCTGATTCAGATGGCCTGTCCTGAATAATCAGTGCTGACACCCAGTGCATCTCAGCTTGAAACCATATTCTCTATATTCAGAGCAGGGGTCTGGCTGCAGACAGAGCATTTTTGTTTCTGCTACCCTTGTTTAGTAAAAATCGGGGTTTTTTTGCCTTGCTTTCCAAAGCAGGGAGGCACAGCCATCAGCTGCACTAATGCCACCACATGGTCACACTCTCCAGATCTCCCTGGGGAGCACAGCCCTTACTAGGATCAGTGTGGCCCCAGCACACAGCATGCTTATACCTCCCTTTCTGTACAGCCTGCAGGCAAAGCCGCTATTGATGTACGTACCCTGAAATCTCTCCAAGAAGTGACACAGTCCTCGCTGACAAATACTCTCTGTCAGAGGTGAAAGGTAGTGAAGATTTCAGTGTTAACTAGATGCATGCTAATGTCCCCAGGCTAAATGATGCAAGTGAACTGAAATCAGGACTTGGTCTTGAAGTGGAAGTTGTAGTCAGCACTTCATTCTTTCTCCCTCTGTTTGCTCACGACTCTGTTTATCCTTCAGCGGGATCTGAACAGACAGATTAATTTTATTTACTGTGTAATTCCAATTCTCAGCTTGCTTGAGAAGGTAGAATTCATCAGGGAACCACTGCAATCCTCAGCATTTGAAATGGTTTGGCTGACTGTGGGGGCAGAGAGGCAAATACATCCCAAAATCTCATCTCGTAGGCCTTGGAGATGGAGAAATACAACTCTGTCAAACCAGATGAATTTGTCTTCCTGCTGCAGCAAATCCCATGGACCCACACTGCACTGTCCCCATCGCAGGAAGCTCCGTCTCCTCCTGGTCAGGCAGGTTCACAAGCAATTGAGTTAGTGAGGTTCAGCCAGTGGCTCTCACCAAAGAGACAGGAGCAGTCAGTGTCTGCTTCCAGCCCGCAGTGCAAGGGAAGCAGATCAGCCTCGTCTGCCACTGAATGGCGTTTGTGCCGATCAGGCTGCCTCAGCTGAGCGAGATGCACGTAGTCAAGCATGATGGCAATGAGAGGCGATGGCATCCTAAACCACTCTCCACTCACTGCTGTCTGACCATAGCCAGAGTCACTCACTATCTTGGGACAGAGGAGAACTGTGGATTGGGGCGGGGGGAGGGACACGACCCTCCAAGTAGCTCTTCAGCATACTACAGGGTGATGTTCACCAAATTCCTGGGTTGTCTGCCTTGCTGGATACCACAAAAGAAGCAGCTCTGCAGGAGAGTGAAACATATGGCTACTTCTGCCATTTCTGGTTTGGAGCAGAGTGCAGGCAAAACCAATGCCCCCTTACACAGCAACATGTACCAAAGAAGCTGTTCAGCATTTCACTTTTAAAAAATAAGAAAAAGCTATTAAAACTGGTTATGATTTAATTTAAACACTGAAACAAGATGAGTAATTGTAAGGATTTATTCAAGTCTGATTTTTAACGTAGACACATTCCTGTTAGGTCCATTCGGCTTCACATGTTCCATTACTACTATCTCTCATCATAAAGCAGCTAGACATATCCAGCCAGCTACACAGGCAACCATTTTAAATTGCACTAAGTAATACAGCAATGCTTGAAATAATTTATTAGGGCTGTAGCTGTTCCCAGTGGTAAGTGGAGAATCCAGCGCCTCTCAGCTTAGACACGACTTTCTCTGACAGAGGTTCCCTGTGGGAGTGTGCTTCATTTGTCAGCATGCAGTTATTTGCCTGTCCTTGGATGCATCCTAAATCAGGCAGGTGAAAGCACACCAGGGCAGGGACGGTTTGCTGAGTGCTTGGCATGCTGGGGCACCATCTTGTTGAGGACCTTTGCGTGCAGCTATAATACGAGATCACTCCAGACAGGGTGTCAGGCTGGGCCAATTATGGTATGGATTGTGTCTGCAGCATGTTTTTCTTTTGCTGCTTTACACTTAGGTGTTATTACTGCCATACTGAAAGCTCCATGGGCTTCTTTGGCTGTCATCATGTCACCAGTGGAGCTTACCTTGAAGCAGCACTTGGAGCAGATGCTGAAGAGTTCATATAGGGTCAGCAAGCAGAACAGGCTAGTGTGAGGCTAGCAGCTTGCTTGCTGAGCAGATTCATCTTCTTTCTTTAAATGATTTTAATGTCATAAGGGAACAGTGTCGTAAAGATGAAGTGACAAGGTGGACAACAAAGGAGGGGTGAGACATGGTGTGGTTGGCAGGTCCAGATAAAGGGCTGTGCCGCATGCTGTTCAGAACAGTATAATGGCGTCAAAAGGATCTTGGACCTCCTCCTCACATACACACACACACGTGAATGCACAGATGTGTTCCTCTTCTGACACAATGTCCGGGATGAGCTTAAGTGGAACTGGTGCAACCAAATTCCTCAGTGCGTCTCAGGCTGACAGCACAGCTGTCTGTGTTCTCCAAGCTCTCCACTGAAACAGAAGCTAATGCTACCTTGCTCTGTTCAAGCATGGAGCCAGGTAGATTACCAGTGCTGGGTTGCCCCTGGCTGGATGCCAGGTGCCCACCAAGCCACTCTGTCACTCCCACTCCTTGGCTAGACAGGAGAGAGAAAATGCAACAAAAGACTATGGGTCAAGATAAGGAAAGGGAGATCACTCACCAGTTACTGTCATGGGGAAAACAGACTTGACTTGGGAAAATTTGTTTAATTTATTACCAATCAAATCAGAGCAGAGTAATGAGAAACAAAACCTAAATCTTAGAACACCTTCTTCCCACCCCTCCCTTCTTCCCAGGCTCATTTTGACTCCCAATTTTCTCTATCTCCTCCTCCCAAGCGGTGCAGGGGGACAGGGAATGGGGTTTGCGATCAGTTCATCACACAATGTCTCTGTCGCTCCTTCCTTCTCACACTCTTCCCCTGCTCCAGCATGGGGTCCCTCCCACATACACAGTTTCTCAATAATTGCTCCAGCATGGGTCCTTGCCACAGGGTACAGTCCTTCAGGAACAGACTGTTGCAGCATGGGTTCCCCCCACAGGTCACAGCTCCTGCCAGGAACCTGCTCTGGCGTATGCTCTCCACAGGCTGCAGCTTCCCTCAGGGCACATCCACCTGCTCTGGCACTGGGGCCTCCACAGGCTGCACTGTGGGATCCCTGCTCCCCTGTGGTCTTCCATGGGCTGCACAGGGACAACCTGCTTCACCATGGTCTTCACCACAGGCTGCAGGGAAGCATCTCTTCCCCCTCCTTCCTCATTGACCTTGGTGTCTGCAGGGCTGTTTCTCTCATTTTCTCACTCCTTCCTCACAGCCACTGTGCAGCGATTTTTACCCATTCTTAAGTATGTTATCACAGAGGCACCACCAGCATTGCTGACAGGCTCAGCTTTGGGCAGCAAAGGGTCCATTTTGGAGCTGGGTGAAAACTGGCTCTGCATGACATGGGGCAATTCCTGCCATCTTCTCAGAGGCCACCCCTGCAACCACACCCCTACCAAAATCTTAGCAGGTAAACACAATACACCAGCTTAATAAGCATTGTTAAGAACAGCACAAATCCCCTTTTGTGTTATCCTAGATAAACTAACATACCTTACTCTTTAAAAAGTTATCGAGATTCTGTGATCTCTTACTCATCTGGCACTATCACTGTGCAGGGCAAGAAAGTTAAGCCAGAAAGTCTTCCAGCTTTCATTGTGCCAGTACAAAAGTAAACAACCTACTTGCAGATATCTCGATAGGTCTGAATGGCTGTCTCCATATAGTGAGCAGGATACGGTCTAGGAGCTCCAGGCTGAAGAAAGGCTGATACAGCTGCCATTTCCTATAAGAGTAATTCAGTACTGTCACTGTAGGGTTTGGGTTTTTTCCAACAAATTGTAAACCTCAAAATGCTGAGGAACACGTTTCAACAGCTACTAGTTCAAGATCTTCATCTAATCAGTTACTAGCATATAGAAGCGTACCCAACACACTGTAACTGATAAAAGGTTTAATGCAATAGCCTATCTATGGCTCTTCTTGTAATCACCCAGACAGCAGCAAGAGAGTTATACTCACTCACAGAATTGTTTTCAGCTGACGGTAGCCCCAGCACTATGTAGAAGTATTGATTCAGTACTGCTTTACAAGTCCAAGAAATAATTTCCTATTGAAAGAACAATCTTTCTGATAAAGTGGCACTACCATCTGTTTTACGATATGGACTGTTTTCTGAGTTTTGCTTAAAGGAAGCTGCGTTCTCAGCTTCCAAGGAAAACTCTAATAAACACGCACTCTTGAAATTTTACTTCTTTCCCTCTGGGGTGAAGATAGAATAACAAAGTTTTTCTGCAGTCATTAAAGATTAAGACTCATAGGTTGCAAAAATTCTTAATTAAGACTTCTACAAATCATTCATTAAGAAATTAAGATAACTTTTCAGATTATCCAAATGCAGAGCAACTGTCTGTATTGCAAAAATACACATTTATGTAAAAGCCATCAAGATGGGACAGTGTACAAACATGCTTCCATAGCTCTACAAAGTAAAGTTTCAAATTAAATTAACCAGACTAAAATCTACACAACATAGCTTCTAAAAATTGTTAAAACCGGATTCTTATTTATCCCCATGTTCCCGTATCTTTTATTGAAAATTATTTTAGTCACATATATCTTCATTCTCAAGAGCAATTAACGAATATGTGTTTACAGTGAAGTTCAGCAGCGACATACTCAAACTACATCCCTCATATTTATAGTGACACGGTCTTGACTTCCTGGCAAGTATTTTTCCAAAGTGTAAAAGATACTATAAAATTATTTCACATCTGTTTGAGTTATCAGACTACAAGTTTAAAGATCCATTTAGCTGGATGTTGCATTCTAGGTATTCTCTTTTCCATATTTCACATTTTAAGAATTAATGCTTCAATTTCTATTCACACCTTTATTACAGTCATAAAACCGCAGCCGAAAGATCCAAGAACACTTTGGGATTTGTTCAAGATATGCAGCAAATTTGTCAAGATCCTTACAGATTTGGAGATGAAGGGAAGAGATTGCATTTTGTTACCTTCAGACAAAAATTCGAGATTATTAGGAAAAGTTCAGAGAATGTTTATATTATGTGAAGTACCAACCAGTGCTCCAGCTGCATAAAGCATTGCCTGATCATTTAAGAAGTCTTTCTTTGCTGTATGGTAACAGCTATACGCAAGTTCATAGTGTTGCACCAAAAAGCACAAGTCTGCCATTTTCCGGATTTGAAGCTCTGGTGCTTCTGGTGGATACCTATAAACACAAATATTTAAATTCAAAGTCATAATTTTAATAAATAAAGGAAGACATGCTCCATAAAGTTTTCCTCTCCCATCTTAATTTCTATTCACAAAGTAGGAATAAAAACTGCTTTGCTTTAGCCTGACCCAGAAAACAGCTGAGTGAAGCTGCTTCCTTTCTGCCACACGTAACTTGGTTTCACACCCTACTCTCCAATTAACAAGATTCACTGTTCCACTAACATTCAAAGCAGGCATTCCTCTTAGCCAAGAAATACTGAAAAAGGTATGCAGCTATCACTGAAACTGCTCAGTAAGATTAACTCTTAGAGCTAGACAAAGCTGTATGAGAAGAAAAAAAAAAAAAAGACTTCAACTGTTCCCCTAGCCATAGTTATCATCTCTCCCCATTTCTGTTGAAAGAATCTACTAAAAACACTATGCCTTACACCAAAACACTGAGCAAGTTCCCATCTCTGCAAGCATCAGTAAATTTGACACTCAAATACATATGAATCACTTCAGTAAAGATCAAATATATTTTCAGACAGCTATCAGTCAAACTTTGTAGAAAGCAAACCATGCTCACAAGCTCAATACAAAGTTGAAATTAACAATATTTTGATTATGAATCCAACGACACACAACATACAAATTTAAAGTTGTATGTAAGTGTCAGGGCCATTAACTTTTGCTAGGTAACATCCAAGAACCATTTAGACTTCTGCGGTTAAGACAGTAGAAGAGAGTGCTTTTCATGGTTATACATCCTCATTCAGAGGGAAATTACAAAGCATACAGAATAAATATTCTGGTAAAATTTAAAACCTAGTTTCACTGTAAAATGCAGGCACAAAAAGTACGAAATTCCCCTTGAGTTCTCAAATGCACTTGCAAAAGCAATATACTTAGTACTTGACTGCAGTAAATTACACAGTTACATAACAAAAACATCTATATACGGTGTTTGACTTAAGAAAAGAAAAAGCTTGTGCTAATTCAAAAATATCCCTTATGGCAGACCATACTTTTTTATTACTGTAACTATTAAAAATGTATGTTCTTTGTAACTTAGAAAGCTTCACTGTAAATATAGCAGGAAGGTGGCTCTATAAACAGTTTCTTTTATCCCCTTTTTCTTTGAGTTCCACTAATCTTTTATTGTACCTGTTTAGACACAGTACTTTTTATGATTTCTCCAATTCAAGCCTTTTACAATATTGCTAATTTAGTTCATTTTGCACAACACCGTAAAAAAAACATAGGCCTCCCCGCCACTCTCCTCAAAAAAAAAAAGATGGGGGGGGGGGGGGGGGAGCCGGCAGGGGGGGGAATGAAAAGAAGTAAAAAATAGAAAGTATCTGAGAATATATACATCAACATACATCTGTCATCA
>Ga0181612_124408_pt1 | contig 41076 bp, 29 predicted proteins | sample HoacroProtozoa21_FD_119630 | JGI IMG/M metagenome (GOLD analysis project Ga0181612, IMG submission 119630) | Hoatzin crop microbial communities from Cojedes, Venezuel. Combined Assembly of Gp0051906, Gp0051904, Gp0051908
GCTTCCCCCCCTCACCCTCCCCTTTTTCCTTTCGCAATTGTATCTGGTCATCTCCTTTCCTTTCTCCTGATCTCTTTCCCTACTCTGCTCGGGCAGTGACCTGCCCGCTCCCTGTTATCAATCTCCCCTGACCAGCTGTCTGCTGGCCCTGGTACAGAGGGATGCTGAGCCCTCTGCAGCGCGGGGCTGAGTCCCCGGCTGGCTCCAACAGCCGAGCTGTGAATCCTCTGTGCGATGAAAGCACTGGCTGTGTGGGCAACCACCCGATCCAAGCCGTGCTGATTGATATTCCCAGCACTGCTCTGCCCGCTCGGCCAGGCTCTCAGCTGCAGTGCTGTTCCCTGCGCTCACAGACCATCCTGGAGTGGGGCCCAGCCCTGCAGCCTGCTTCATCAGTGACCCAGATCCTGGAGCAAAACCCGATGCTGCAACGGGGCAGTGTCTCTCGGCACTTTGTAGTCCCTCCACCCGGAGAGCAGCCAGGAGGCCGGGGATGGGGAGAAGGGTGGAGGGTGGGATGCAGCTGAAGGGGGTGGAGGGTGGGGTGCTCCCGGGTGAGGACAGAGCTGGCATGTTCTGGGACGGGAAGGAGAGGCGGCTGGGGTAATGAGAGGGTGCATGATGTAGGGCAGGGTGGGGTGGAGTGTTATGGGGGAGAGTGAGGGCTAAGCGATACACGGAGCAAAGGGGCACAGAGTGGCTCTGTCTCTGGGAACTGTGTCAGCTCAGGGTGGGGAAGGCAGCCTCAGGAGGGTGTGGGGCAGCAGCCAAGGGGCGGATGCTGTGCACTTGTGTCCCCAGAGCTGGTGTCCACCTGGAACCCCTGGTGAGAATTGTGTCCAAGAGCTGTGCAGATCTGACTCATGTGAGGCTGTGCCAGGGTGGATTGCAAAGAGCAGGAGCCCTCCTTCATAGTTTGTGGGGTCTTGAACATTCAACCCCTGTGGTACCCTGCCAAATCTCTCTCTTACTGGCATGTTCTTTTGAATGGTGCCCCTGGAGCTGAGTCCCGTGCCAAGCCCAAAGCACCTTCTTCCTCTTCCACCCTCCATCCCCATGCATACCTGGCATGTGAAAACATCTGTCCGTGGGAGAGCTGTGCTCCTGCGTACTCCCCTGCAAGCCAGTCCATCTAAGCTGCAGTTGCACAACCCAAGCTCTGCTCCTGGAATAAACCAAGATGGACAACGGAGTTTACTCCAAAAGGGACTCTGCCCACAGCCCCCTCTGCTCCTTCAGTGCCCCAGGAAGCACACAGTCTGCTTGGCTGAGGCAGAGGAAGACTGAAGAAGGATGAGGAGGAGCCTGGCTGCAGGGGCACAGGCCACCTCTTCTTGTCACCTCTGATGCTAGCTGCAGTGTCCATCAGTCCAACCTGGATGAAGCTGAGTCTTGGTTTCACTGCTGGGAGCCAGGGTCACCTGCGACTCAGACACACTCAGCCTCCCCCCAGTAAGTCCCCATTGACCTTGTCGTCTCTCTAACTTTCTGGACTTTTCTGAAGGTCTCAGTCTGCACCCTTGAGGACCTGCTTTCCGTATCCCATAGGTTTCTTTTCCTGATGGAGTTCCTGACTCAACCCTGTGGTTGAGAGCACAAGAGGAAGAGGAGGTCAAAAAAAGGAACAGAATGAAAGCAACGCCCCAAGATCCCTTAAAGATGTCTCCTAGTTGTTTTACATCTGTGTCTTCCTGTGGTGTAAGCTGTTTACTGCCTCAGTCCTTCAGATGCACATAGAAAAGAGTGAGTAGGAGAGTAGGTTTGTGGCAGTGACCTGCTAGAAGGGCAGGAGAAAGCTCGTACATTATCTCATCATTTGCATCCATTCTGGCATTCAAAGCCATGTCTTGTGGATCCTGCCCGAAGATCCCTAAAGATGCCCCTGCCCTGGGAGGTAAACATCCTCCTGAGCACCTCTTCACCAGCAAAATACCTGCCTCCTGATCTACTGTCTAAATATGGCACAGTGGGGCAGCAGCCAATCTTGGCAGGTTTCATCGAAGCCTTCTTTAAAGCCATCATTTTGGGAGGGCAAGCGAATCACTGCGTCTCGCTCAGAACCGACCCTGCTCTGTAGAGAAGTTGTGGGAGCAGAGTGCCCTGATCCAGCTCCTTGGAGACATCTCTAAAGGCCCGAGCAACCTGAAAGCCTGGAGCTATTTAGCTCCCACATGGCCTGGTTTTCACGTGCTCCAAACTCCCCGATGCTCTTGAGCAGCTGCAAAACTGCTGCCAGGGAGACTCTGACAGATATCCATCCCTTCTGTGGGGGGAGCTTCTTGTCTGAGCCCGGGACTGAGATCGTGCTCTAAATGTCTTGCTAATGTGATGTCTGATGTTCCTCTTACACTAATCTGTTAATCTTTCCGCTTCTTCATCAAAAGCACTCAAGCCCAGTAGAAAGCAAAATCAGTATTTGAGATATTTGAAGAGCCCTTCGTTATTATTCAGGCTGCGCGAGACCTTTTGAGGTGTTGTGATTCAAGGCCCTGGGAGTGTCTAGATGTGCTTGGGCTATTTTTTTCCAAGGATCACAGTTTATTAGGGACTATCAGGATGCCTCTTGCCCAAAGAAGAGAGTGCAGAATCCTGCCCAAATATTCAGGAAATTTTTCCCGTGCCATGGTCTGCAAGGTCTGGTCCAAGGACTTGACAGCTCACCCAGGATTTAAGGACAGGGTGAAAGAAAACCATCCTCAGCTCATCCATACCAGCAGTCCTGTGCCAGTCAGAACAGTAATGCCGGACTGGTGCACGTAAGATAAGTGCCCTTAACAAACCTCACAATATTACTTGTCTTGCCTGTTTGGTCTCTCCAAATGAAGGCTTGTCTTACCCAGTATCATCACCATTCATCATTAGGTGCATGTTGGTTGCAGACCACTAAAGTGAGGGCTCTGCTGGTGTCCAGAGCATGTTGGTGCACAGACTTATGGAATAGACACAATTCCTTGACCAAGCAAAAAAAGCTTCTGTCCTTTGTCTATGAACATAGAGGTGGTTAGAAAGCAGGGTTGCCATCAGAAGAAAATTTTCAATTTGAAAATAAATCAACAAGAATTGTCAGATTCTTTTTTTTTAATTTGACTCAAGTCCATCAATGGACATAGATGCAGAAATATGTATATTTTTCCTAATAACTTCTAAAGGCATGATTCTGACTGACCTTTTTGAATTTAGCTTCATAATTAATACTTGGCTTGAATTCTGAAGTGAAAGTTACCTTTGCAAGAGCATCATTTTTCCGTTTTTACATGTCAGCAAAGATATCCCCCCTGCCCCAACTTTGAAACAAGAAACTGGCTTGAAAAATGATCTGATTTCAGAAAATTGACATATTTTCAATTCAAAGTTGTCAGTTAAAGCATTCCTGGTTTCCTGTCTTTTTTTAGAGTCCTGAGTCTACGGCTTGGGACCCCTGCCCTCCCCAGAGCTTTCAATACTATCTGTCAGCTCCCATGGGTGCAACTGGGAGCCAGATTATCTCATTATTTTCCCAGCGTTGTTCTCCCAGTCTACAGCTGTTGGATTCCTTGAGGGCTTTATTCAAGTGTTACTCCCAGTCCTGGAACCTTTTTCTCCCTGGGATCTTCAGATGGTTTTACTGTGATTATGAGACCTCCTTCTGTGTCCCGAGCAATTTCTGCTCTATACCAACTATCTACAAAATGGCTCTATTATGAGCTTAAAGGTGACAGACATTTCAGGACACCATGGTCAGTCCAATTTAGACATTATTCCATAAAGATTATGACCCCTTTAGATTTTATGATTCATCCTTCAGATTATTTATTTCCATATTTTCCTTTTCGGTCTTCATTTCAACCAAAGAAAAGCCAAATTGCACATCCTTGATGGGCTCAGAGCTCTGATAGGCTGAGAGGTTAGGCAGTCTCTGTCCTGAGGCTGTCTAAATGGGTTTCTAATTGCGTTAGATCTTGCTATGAGTTAGATAAATTCCATCTGACCAGGCAGGTTGGCACCAGGCTTTGGCGGCTTCTTTGAGCATCATGCAAATTTGAGAAGGCTTCAGGGCACCTGTGCGGAGTCAGCCCACATTTTACCCAGATTTATTCGTTAGATAGTGCCTTGGGATCTGATGTCCATTTTAGGATGGCTGTTCTGCTATCATTATTTCAGCAGGACTTATAGCACCTCTCCTCTGACTGCAAGGTCAGCACTTGCTAGTTGTCAGCAATGGAAGCCACGTGAACAGCCACTTGACAGAGTGGCTTTTCAGATAATACATGGTTTTGGGATATGTGATTCTCATGGATTCCTGTGAGTCTCTCCTCCAGTTGTGGATTCCTTCTGTCGCTTCATTTGTCAACAGTGAAAAAGTCAAAGGGTTGTTGGGAACAACCCTCACTTCAGACACTGGTATGGGCATGGGCACAAGAGTTTGTGGGCAGAGCGCAGCCATCAAACAAAACCTCGTGAACATCAGATGGACCAGAACTGTCAGCCCCATTGCTAATGTGCTTTGTGCAAGCACAGTAGCTGTGATGGAGGTGACCCCAGCAAATCATCAGACTGGTAGATCAGAAAACTGGGCCTTGAAGTCTGCTGGTAGTCCTGTCCAAAATTGTCAGTGCTAGTTTGGAGACACCATCTTCAACGACAAAATTTTGGGAAGGCCTGAATGTTTTTTTCTGAATGCAGGAGGGGTCTTACAGGGGTGCATAGACCACACTTTTGCTTAGAGCTGGGTCCATCTTTCTCCCTCCCCTTTTTTGTGCTGGCTGGAGCTCCAGGCAGACAATTGTCCTGCCTGGTTACTCTGTCTCTCCCTTATTCAAAGCAGGCAGAGCCACCGAGACCTGTTCCCTTGCTCTGCACCAGCTCTTTCCTCAGTTCCTTCATGTTGTGCTGAAAGGGAGCAATCTAGTACTGCTGGGAACTGCAGCTCTGGCGTGGTTTGGTCCACTTTACAAAGTGATAGTTAGCCTTGTGCCTCTGAAAATCAACCTGGAGATGCTGTGGCAGTGCAGGGAGGAACCTCTGGGGCAGACCGAATCCCCAGACCATAAAGGGGACCAGAGGGGCACTGGATAGAGAAGCGCAGTCCTGGAGGAGCAGAGGGCTACCATAGGTGCTAGGAGGCTGACACCAAGTCAGGGCAGCGTTTGCTTTTGCTGCTCATATGCACTCTCCCTCATTGTGCTGCTCTGCCTGGTGCCACGTAGCATTGTGAGCTCTTCACATTACTTGCAGGTACGGCAGCCCCGGGCATGCAGGTGGGTGCAGGAGGAGTAGAAGATGCTCTTGGAGGTTATCTTCAAAAGTCAGTGCAGCGTGCTGTTGCGGTAGCACAGGGAAGTATAGGAAGATCTATCTGCTCCATCCTCACCCTAGAACACCAGCAGAAGCACATGCTGTTGCTCAGATGATCTGTAAAATGGTCAATTGCTTATGGACACGAGCTGTGCTTGTGTCCTCTTTCCTAAAGCTAGAGTGTGGCCCTAGGTGGTTTTTGGCAATTCAGGTCCAGTTTTCCTTGAGACTTGCCCTGGTTTCCATGGGCATAATATTACCATCAGCCTCCTGCTCCAAAACCTGTGTTGCATTGCACTGGAGCTGTGCTTCTCCCCAGACATGACAGTAGCAAATAAAATAATTCCCACATGCAGCAAAACCTCCATACATGAAAAGCTGGATCTTTGTAGTTTGGAGCATGGTCCCTGGGCTTGTCTTTTTTTTTTTTCAGTGATCGGGGATGTTGTATAGCTCCAGGTTGGTCTGTAAAGAGAGGGGTTCATGAATTAATCTGAAGTTGACTAACTCGTGCTACAATGGCTCCCTTGTCGCTTATTTTTATATTCTGGGCATTGGGTCTGACATTGCCTTTCACTTTCAGCCCTGTGAGTTGCTTCATTGTGGCGGCTGTTGGGGAAGCAAGCTCCTTTGGCAGCTGGCTGAAAGGACGTTGAGGCTTCTGGCATGTGGGGAGGCGCAGGAGCAATTGGAGGCTGCCAGATGAGCCCATTAGCCATGGATCTTGCTTTCAGATCAGCAGCGAGGTAGTTAAAAATTTTGATATTTCCACCACTCCAGCATTAATTGGCACTTGGGGGGGAGCAGGGCAGCTCAGCTCCGTGGGGGCTGTTGCATCACACTGTTTCTGTCGGCAGGAAAAGGGTGCCCAGGGCGGATTTTAAGGTTTCCTCTGTGAACAGCACAATTTCTGGTCTGCGAGATGGGACCGCATCTCCTGCCACTTGGTCTGTGTGGTCTATGCAGGTGGAGATGCAGCGCTTTTGGGAAGGAGCCTGTGTGACATGCCACAGCCCTGTTCCCTCATAGCACTGCTCTTGTTTTGTCTGAGTTTGTTTTCCTTTAGCAAAGAGAATCAGCTCCGTGTGTGTCCCAGTGCAAGCTGGAGATATTTGTGATGAAGCAAGAGGAGGGAGGGAGCTGAGTGGGGCTGAGGAGGGAGGGTGCCCACTTGGTCCCCCTCCAGCATCTGTGGGTTGGAACCCTCATGGTGGAGGGCATCAGGACAGAGGAGCCCCCTTGGCCGGGATTGGTGTTGGGGGGCTTTGGGGTGTGCGAGCAGGATCAGGCAGGCTGGGGAAGGCTGTCAGGGAGAGCCCGAGAATATTTCTCATCAAAACAAGTCCCTGCTACTGCCAGATAAGCCCTAAACCTGGAACCGTGGGTGTGACCCTGACTTCCCCATTGTGGAAAGGCGGTGGCAGAGCTGGAACAGGCACAGAGCAGGGCAGCAAAGCTGGCCCAACCTGCCCAGCGTCTGCAGGAGGACAGGCTGCACGTACTCGCGTGCTGCAGCTCACAGAGGACACAGTGGAGCAGGATGCAGTGCAGATCTGTGAAACTGGAAAGGGGTAGATCAAGGAGCAATTACTCATGTTTTCTCACAACCCTGCAGGTAGGAGAAGTTCAAGGAAAAATTTCCAGGCAGCAGATGTAAAACCAAAGGGAAGTGCTTTTCTGCGTAGCACATGGGCAGAGAGTTCATTGCTGCAGGATGCCACGGAGGCCAAAAGCAGGTGTGGACTCAAAAAAGCATGAGAGCACTTCGTAGAGGATGGGGGTCATTAAACGTATGCGCTGCAAACAATTCCTTGCTCAGGAAAAAAACCCGAGCTGAGGCACACAGAAACCCACAGGATTTACCAGGGGATGAATGTCTTCATCAGAGCAGCTGCCACTGCTGGAGGCAGCTACTGGTGCCTGTGCTCCCTGCAGAAAGTGGGGGACCGGGGGCTCAGTTTGCTTCTCAGATGTACAGGCTGGCACAGGCAGGTCTCCTCATCAGAAATAAAAGAATGAGCACTGGGGAGTGCTTGAAAGGACTTTTTTCAGAGCCACAATTCCTCATCTAAGAAAATCGACAGCTTTGCCCCACATCCCATTCTAGTGCAGTAGCAAAGTGGAGACAGTAGTTAGAAACAGAAAAACAATGAATATTGGGGGGGGGGAAGGGAAAAGAGGGGGAGTCTATAGCAATTAGTAGAAATGAGTGGTTATGGAGTGTAGAAAATTGAAAAGGAAAGGCAAAAACATTGGAGGAAAATCAGTTTTGACAAGCTAAATACAATAAGGAGTCCTTTAAAAAATGTGCTAGGAAGAGGTGGAATTCAGTAATTGTCATTTCGAAATGGAGATTGCAAAATTGTTAATTATGTAGAAAAATGCAAAAGCATTCAATGAATAGTTCTAGTAATTTGGACTGAGACGTAACAATGTAGGATGCAGTACCTGCCAGTGAGTTGGTAACCATCAAAGACATTCAAAATACCAGCTCCTTCAAATAGTGATATTTGAAATAATCGAAGAAAATAATTTGTCTTCAAAGGTCTGGAGTAGGAGCTCTCTGATGTAGGCTGGGGAACTCAGGATGAGCCAGGAGGAGTGGGAGTGCAGTGACGCCGTGAGCCAGCTGGAATAGTGATGGGGATGCTGTGTGCACCGTGCACCGTCCTCGCCAGCCTCAGGGAACAACTGGATTAATAGCTAAGACAGGAAACTTGATGATGGAAATAGCACTGACGTCAGTCAACACAGTTTGATGGGAAGGGGTACTGGGCAGTGTCATTACATGACAAGCCCAGCTCTTAAACCTTTATTTAGGCATCTGCTCCCGGCTACTATGAGGAACACGATCTGCTCAAGGCATACCTGTGGGTCTGAAGCAGCAAAGCTGGTTTTATGTTGGGGTGAGATTACAGTGTGTAGCTAATCAGCTTGGAGTTTGATGAAGATGCCGAGTTGATAATGTGTTATGTTACTATTATTATTATTTTGAATTAACACTAGTCATTATAAGTAAAGCATTGTTAGATAGATGAAGATATGGTTTATCAACAGCTTAACAAAGAAAAGCAGTCGTTAGTCGGGAGTCCTTGTGGAATGAGGTTCTCCTGGAGGAGCTCTTCGGCAGCGGTACTGTGCCCACTGCCATTCAACATTATAATCAATGATCTGGAAGTAAATATAAAATCACCGCTGATAAAATTTGCAGCTGACATGGAGATTGGTGGAGTGGGAGATCATGATGAAGATAGAGCAGTCATGCAGAGCAATCCAGATTGCTTGGTAAACTGGGCCCATTTAAACAAAGTGCATTTTAACACAGCCAAATGCAAAGCTGTACATTGAGAAACAGGGAATGCTGGTTTATATCCTGGAAAGCACTGACTTTTAAATGGATTTAAGGATCACACTGCATGAGTAGCTCAGCGTGAGCACTCACAGTGCTCCCACCAAAGGGCTAATACAGTCCTCGGAAAAACCTGAGAGGTAGGAGGAGAAGCAAGGCTTTGCAGAAATCCCTGGTGAGGTGGTGCCAGCATTCCTGCAGGGATTGCCTCTGATGGGGAATGGGGAAAAAATGGGGAAAGTAAAGATGAGGGCCACCAAACTCATTCACTGGCTTGTAGGTTGAGACTTAAGGAACCCAGTTTGTTTAACTTCTCAAAAAGAAGATTGAAGGGTGCCTTGACTGCACTGTACAAGCAACTTCTTGTGTAGAAAATGCTGTGTGCTGAAAGGCTCTTTAACCCAGTACAGAAAGGTCAAAGAAAACCCAATTTCTGTAAGTCAGTGCCAGACAAATGGATTCAGTGTCTTTCCATGACTCCAGAGCAAGGCTCTCCGAGTGGAGAGCATCAGCCAGACACAAGCTACTATTATTTTTGAAGTGCATTCGTCACAGCATGGTGAGGACTATGCTGAGTATGAGGGGGGCACTAAGCCCTGTTAGTGCTATGCTGCCGTGCAGGGTTGGAAGGACGTGGGGTGGAGTGTGGATTGCTTTGTCCTGCAGTGGGAAGAGTCTTTTCAAGGGCTGCCAGGCAGGATCTGACACTTAAAGGAGGTGGTTTTTAGGTAAAAGTGATGCTATTTGGAAGGAGACCCCTCAGGGGAGGGATAATAGCTGTCACAGGCTGGGTTTCTGAGGCTGTTTGTATTATTGCAGGCACCCCAAGGAGCCTTAGTTGTTTGTCTAGGGTTTTACAAGCACAGAGAGAAAGCAGGAGCTTCGAGCTAGGGATGCGCCACGGTGACGGAAGAAAGCAGTTTCAGACAGGCAGTCAGGGTGCAGGAGGAAGCTGTGGGACAGCATTGCCCGGCATGGTAGGCAGTGACGTCAGTGCAGTGAAGGATTTTGTAGGCTTTACACAGCTGCACAGCCTACTAAGTGGGCTGGGACATGACCTCCGGAGGCCTGCACACAATTCTGCTATGGGCAGGACTGCTTTGACCTCAGCTCCTTGAGAAGACTCTTGAGAGGGGCTAGCCTATCCCTTCATGACAAAGATTTCACCATCTGCTTGTGAAAACTATTGCAGTTGGCTAAACCTACTCTTGCATTTTTTTTCCAAGTGTCTAACCTCAGTCTTCCCTGCTGCAGGTGAAGGCCATTGCTTCTTGTCTGTCTGTGATCAAAAGCATCAGCTTTCTCTTTGCAGAAGGCTTTTATGAGCTTGGAGACTGCTGCCTTTGCCTTCTCCTCCCCAAACCAGTTTTCTCAGTCTTTTCATGGTTTGTCATGATTTCTAACAGCTGCTTGTTTCTGTTCCTCTCCGCTCAACTGGTGCTTAACTGGTGCACATATTCTTGAAGGTGGTGCCCAGACTGGACACATCTCTGCTTCTGAAGTCCTACTCGATCCCAGCAGAGCAGACAGATCACCGTGTGACTCAAAGACAAAGCGCCTGTTTACACATCCCAGTACAGACACGTTTTTTGGTGAGAGATTGCCACCATTGACGGACAGTCAACCCATGATCTGTTGTAACCGCCAATCCTTCAGCCAGCCTGCTGCTTGCATGGTGATTATTTTTCCCAAGCGTGCAAATGTGGCAGATCTATTCCACATCTGTCATCCAAGCTGCTAATGAAAATACAGGCTAGCAATGGACTCGGGACACAACCTAAAGAATTTCATTTGATACATCATCCCAGCTGAAAGGCCTGTCTTCAGTAATTACTTTCTGAATACAACTTTCTAAATACTTTGCATCCACCCTACAGTGAAATGCACTATATTACCTAAGCAGAGAAGTACTATGCCACACCTACACTGTTTTCCTGCATTACTTATGAGAATATGTCTAAAACAGTGTCAAAAAACTTCCGAAAGTCAAGATATAACATTTGCTGCTCCTCCTCCATCCACAAGGCCTGATGTCTTTTCAAAGGAAGAATTTCAATGGCTTGACATGTTTGTTTGTGACAAACCTACAGTGGCTGTTACTCATTTCCTTGTTATCTTGTAGGTACTTACAAAGAGTTCTTTTATCTGTTTCAGTATTTTTCCAGGAACTGAAATTAAGCTAACTGTTTTATAATTCTCCAGCTTTTCTTTTTTCTCGTCTTTAAAGACAGGCGCTATTTTAGCTCACTTCTAGTCTTCTGGAAGCTCCCTGATTCTCTACAAATTCTTTTTAAAAAGTATATTAAAAAAGAAGAAAAAAAAAAAAAAGGCCCTAACAGCTCTGAAGTTACTTAAATCAGGTCTCTGAGCACCTGGGGTGAATTTAATCAGGTCCAACCAGCCTAAAAGCAGCTAGCTCATCTAAATGCTCCCTGTGTGTTCCTTCCCTTGGTTAGTCTCAATTCCTTCCCCTTCTCCTTCCTTCCCTGGTTCTAGCTGTGTGGGATTCCTGATTGCCACTCCGTTGCAGTAAAGACATCAGCAAAAAAGGTATTCAGCCTAAATGGTGTGTTGGTCCCTCTTTCTCTTGATCTCCTTCAGATCCCCATCAAATAGCTCCTTTCTTGGGCTCCTTCCTTTATTTATGGATGATTTTGTGTCTTTTTCTTTCTCTTGGTGTTTGTGTTTCATTCTCTGTGCTCATCATCCTGCTTTTGCCCTATGAACTTGTGCTACCATTTCCACTCCTCGATAATCACAACAAAGAAGGGTTTTATGGAAGGATTTAGAGGGAGATAATGATGTAGCTCAATGGCTTTTTGCAGGGAGCTCCTCCCAAGCATGAGGCAAAGCTGGGGAGTGTGAAGTAGGGTCTTTGAAATGTTTAACAAGCAGACAAAAGAAGCGATGGTGACCCTTGATGGAGAACCTCTTAGGATGAGAGATGGTGTCAGGCCTGATGCTGGAAGGTGAAGAATGATGTCACTGTAGCTCTGTGCTGGGCAGTGATCCCATTAGAGAGGGTCTCAGGAGAGATGGGCTTGACCAGATGAGTCTCTGAGAGCACCAAGGGTACACACAGAGTCTGAGTGCAGAGTGTAGACCCCAGATGAAGGGAGGGGTAGGAGGCCAATGATTCAGGATGCTATGCTAAGAGGGGACATTTCTGGAGCCTGCTTGTCATGGGAGAGGGCATCTGCCCAGGGTTGCCTCTGGGTGGGAGAGGAGGCCGGGGCATGAGCTGTGGAGGGAGCTGCTGGGTCAGGGGAGCACAGGGACCAGTCAAGGTGAGCTCCCCAGGTGGAGTGGTATCTGATGGGGTGCTCTTGGCTGGGGTGGAACCCAGCACCGCGTCTGTCACCCTGGCTGTGGAGGGCTGAAGATGGACCCTCCTGCTGTCAGGAGCACTGGGCAGCAGCACTCTGCCTCTGTTTAAGGGTCAGGTTTGATTACATCCCCCCCCACCCCCCCCACTTTGCCTTCTTCTGCTGGTGATGCAACAGCTTTTCTCTTCTATTCTCTTCTCTCCCAGTTACCTCATCGCCGAGTGACGTTCTCTGCAGCCAGCCAGGCTCAAGACCTGCAGGATCCCTCCCAGCACAGCTACTACGACAGCGGGCTGGAGGAATCTGAGACCCCAAGCAGCAAATCATCATCAGGGCCCCGCATCGGGCCACTAGCTCTGCCTGAGGATCACTATGAACGCACCACACCCGATGGCAGCATCGGAGAAATGGAGCACCCTGAGAACGGTAGGTGCTGGCAGCACGTGTGCTTGTTCCTTCCCCAGGGACACTGCTCCCGAGGCTCTTCATGCTCAACGCTGCATCTCCCCTGGTGTGGGTGAGACGGGGCAAGGCAAGGAACTTGGTTGGGACAAGCCTGACATGCTCAAGTCTGGTGGGGCTACGAGACTGGAGAGAGAGATGGGTCTCAAAGGAAGGGAGCAGCAAGGACATGGTGGGGAGGGGAAAGGTGGATGAGGGGGAGGAGACCTGGGGGAGGAGATCTGGGGGAGGCCAGGAGATGTAGGATTAGGAAGAGTCAAGGAGGCAGATGGGTTTGGCATGATGTGGATAAGGGGTCTGAGATGGCAGCTCAGGTGGCACATGGAGGGGATTGTAGCCCAGCCGATGGTGAGCTGTCAGGTGGTCCCATAGGTGCCTGCCCCCATGACAGGGCAGGGGTGTAGGGGTGGTCGGGGCGTGATGCAGCTCTCTGTGCTGTGGTGGGTGTTGGAGCCATGGGAGTTTCCCGGGGAGCAGAGAGGGAGAGCAGGTTTAGTGGCATAGACTGAGGTGAGGAGATACATGGAGTGGAGGATCAGAGAGCATGGTGGTGGCAAACCAGAAAGTGACGTGTTCTGCCTTCATGGGGCTCTTCAGGTCACCACCTGCTCAGGTCCACCTTAACCTGAGAACCCCACCGGAAATGTCTGCAATCTCACCACAGGAGAGCTGGCTTTCCCCCACCCTGGTGCAGCTTCAACCCCAGTTCTGCTTCTTGTGCTGCCTCTGTACTGCCTGCCTGACTACACTCAACCAGCCCACTCCGCAGTCTATCTTCTCTGGCCAGCTTAAGTTGCATTCTTGGGCTTGGCTCTGGCTGTGCACATAACATCTAATTTCCTGTACCTACTGCCTTCTGTGCTCTTGTGCTGAGGGGAGCTTGCAGTGGAGCTGGCAAGTTTAAAGAAACCTCTGGAAGGAAAAAAGAGGAGGTGCAAAGGGTTCTCCTGAAGTCTCCTCCTACTTCTGGGAGCAGCCTTGAATTTGGGACAGGTCTGCATGTATCTGTAGCAAGGCATAGTGGTGCCAGGTCTGGCAGGGTTCCCAAACCCATTTGTTGCTCGTGCAATGTGAGGCACCCTCCTTTCTGGGAGTGTCGTGCAGATAACTTTCTTCCCAAAAGTACCAGCCAGTCAACTGGGAAGAGCAGTGTGGAGACATTTCTGGAGTCCAGTTGCAGGATGACAGTACTGGACTTCCCAAGTGCCCTTGAGTACCAGCCAGGTGCCTACAAGAGACGCTTGAAGGGCATGTAGGCAAGGAGATTCCACATGGCTGTGCTGAAGCATATAGCATGGCAGTGGTGATGATGGGGCTGGAAGAGGAAAGTTTGAGCCCCTGAAGGTGACAGGCAACCCAGAGATGATGAGGAAGGAGCAGGGCTAAAACTAGAAAGATGAGAGAGAGAGGAGGACCTGGAGGGTCTGCAGCAGGAGATGGAGGGCAGAGAGGGCTGCCTGTAGTCACTGGGACATTTGTTGTCAGCCTGATGGGGATAAGCAGACCTAAGGAAGGCTAGGGGACACTGCCCAGAGCAGTGGTTCTCACAGAGACAGACCACCTGGGCATAGTTCCCTGTCCACAGAGTCACAAAACCCGACCTCTCCTATAAATCAGGCAGCTCCCTCCCTTTGCATGTGAGTCCCAGAGTATGTTCATAGCCCAAGAGGACAGAAATCGCCACATACCTGTCCACGAACAAATCCACATGTGATGCAGACCTGTGCAAAGGCTCCCAGGGGATAACTGTAATGCTTGCTGTCCCCCAGCCTGTCCTGGCTTGGCTCTCTTCACGTGTCAGTGGTTGGGAAACAGGCTCTGGTGCCACCAGCAGCTGTCCTGACCTGGCTAAACCCAATTCAGTGCAGAGGCCATGGCAGGCCAAGGCTCTGGGGAATCCACTGGCATTAACTCTGTTTTTTGTCCTGGTGCTCTGCAGATAATCTGGCAAAGGCAGTGCAATGACCTTTAAGGGCTGGGGTCAGGGCTGTGATCTGTTAAGCAGACTATTAGGGGACCCTGGCACAAAGCCAGGTGATTTGAAGATGATGAGTCGCTGACCATGTTAGATCAGTTCGTCAGTTACATTTCCCGTGGTCTGCCTGCCTGAGACATGGCACGTCAGACCTCCCTGTGGTGCAAACAAGGCCTCTCTGTCTTGTTTGTACAGAAAAGGGTCATGTCTTGCTTCCTGCGAAGTCTCTAGTGATGTGGGGCCATCATGACCTTTTGGGGGGTTGTCTCACAATGCCCTTGTCTTGGCTTCTGCAGCTGCTCAAGCAGCACCAGCCCCTCAAAGAGATCAGATTTTGCATTTTTGTGAAGCTGGGAAGACTGAGCTGTTCTTGACCTTATATTAGACTGAAGAGACTAATTGGATCCCACACACCCTATCTTGCGGCACGAGCGCAAGACTGACACGACTGTGCATTTTCTAGGCTTTCATCTAGTTATAAATATCCAACATAACAGGGCTTCCATTGCTTTCTCCAGGAGATTATCCCTGCAGCCGAACCAATCTGATAAGCAAGTATGCAAGGCTATTTATAGCTTTTCAACTGGAAGACAGATCCATGCCTTTTCTTTGTAGATGGTTCTTCACTTGATTAACACACATATCAGTGTCCTCCTTTTTTGGACACCTTTCACTGTGCAGACTGCAGTAAAATGCTGTATTGCAGGGGCTGAGCCAGGCCCTTTTCAGGAGGAATTATGATGTTTCTGATGAAGACTTCTCCGGTACCTTGGCAGTGGTGTGCCAGCTCCTCCGTCATCCCAGGCATTTGTCATCCCTGGTATTTTACCTAGCTGCCCACTGTTTCCTCCCCAACATTTTGCCATGCTGTTATCCACTTGTGTGGGGTGCACTGAGCTGGAAACTGAGTTTAGTCTCCCACTTGGACACACGTTGCTTTTGCTAAAGACATCTGCTCCCCCCCGTATCACAGATTTGCTTTAGTTGGAAGGAACCTAGGAGTGATTCTGCTCTGCAGAGGATCTGCCCTGCCATAATGCATGCAGAATTTGGATTATGAAAGTGCCAGTCTCTCTCCATTGACTATGGAGAGAATTTAGTTAGGTTACAGGACCAAATATGTGCAATTCAGGAAAAGCTACATGCAGGCTGTTTCACTCTGTCCCTGTGTGGTACAAAGGTACCTGAGATGGCGATACATTGGATCAAGTATTACTGAATTGCATTCTTCTGCCCACAGAACAGGGGCAAACATTTAATCTGGTTTATCCCCATTATTTAAAGTGGAGACCCCATGCCATTTTTAATGCATGCCATTACAGCCCTGCACTGAATATGTAATTAATAATCATCTCATGATCTTTCACAATGCACTTAGTGCACTAGTATCTGTACTTCACAGATGTTAATGAGTTTATCCTCACAGCTCTCCTTCCAGGGAAGAAATTCCACCATAGGTGGGGAATGAAATAGAAAATGATAATCTGCATTTCTGAGAAGTCTGCTAACTTTGAGTAACCTCTTGGATGAGCTGGCAGCTCCTCAGTCTACTTTTTTTGGAGGGTGAGAGCCACCATAGGATCCCAGTGCTCCTGAGCCATGAGGCAGGTCTCCAGTTGCTCTTGGATGGCGAAGCCGAGGCTGCATCGTCTGCCTCTGGGTAACTGCTGACGTACGAGGCATGAGCAGCATGGCTTTGGGACGTTGTGATGGAGCTAGATGTAAAACCTTCTCGACTGGTTCATAGCCATAGGCTTTCCTGACAAGGCCAGCTTTTTTTTCATGGTCTCCTACCTCCTTTGTACACCTTAGCACAGCATGTCTAAATGAATTGAGATACCGTTTCCAGGGGTTGACTTCTGGACTTAATAAAACCCTTTCAGTCCAGATTTTTCTTTATTTTGAGAAAAATTGGTAGATTGATCCATTGTAAAGCTAGAAGGAGCAGCTTGTCTAACTCTTGCGTGACACAGGCCATAAAATTTCACCCTGTGGTTTCTGCGTCCCACCACGGCTGAGTGGGAGCGCTCCTTTGGAAAGATCCCATTTTGTTACCAGATTGCAAATGGCGGTGAGTGTTTGAGATCCCTGGTGAGCCCTGCGAGTGGTAGATCATCTCTGCCCCCAGTTTCACAAGCCTATGTTTAAATTCTGCTTGAACTGCTCTTGCTCCCATGTATTTCCATTGAACCTTATGATATCAGAAGACACCTCACTTCATGCATTCTTGTAGATCACATGCAAGCAAGTCAACATTTTAAGTTCTCTTTGATATACTCAGACACTCAGTCAAGTCCCTTATTGTGAGCAGAGCCAAGGCAAGACATTTTGGCAGCTGGGTCTCTCTTCCTTTACGCCCACTCTTCCTTGCGCTCCTCCCAGCCATTGCCATCTGCTCATGACACCACCACAGACCTGCAGTCCCATTCCCGGGCAGCAGCAACATCTGGCCCATCTCGAATGTATGTGCTGCTTTTTGGCAACCCTTGCAAAGGCAGCCTGGGGAGATTGTTTTCCTCCTGCTCCCCTCTGCTACACTTTTGATTATAGTTCAAGTCTTCATTTCCTTCATTTCGTTTTTTCTCTGCATGATGGCCAATTTGCCAACAACCTTTTACTGGTGTGGATGTGTCCATATGATAGCCCGCAGCTCTCCAGCAGTACTCAGTGGCATCAATAGCAGCAGCAGGCACAGAGATAATGTGACTGCTAGCGTTTGTTTTCATAGTCTCACGACAGGCATGCCTGTCCACCACATGCAGACAGAGCTGCTTCTGGCTAGCACTGGGCTGTGTGTGTACCCTGCAGTATCACAGCACCTTGAGAAGGGGGGTCACTCAGAAGATGACTCCCAAGCCAATGGTCCCTTCTCACTGCTCATGGTGATGAGATGGATTTGAAGCACTGGGCAGCCACTACCTTGTGTCTTCTGCTTACTGTCAGTCTGGTTCTGAGCTTCTTTTTAAGGTTCTCGCTATTGTTGTTCAGTCCCTTCCAGCTAGCAGAAGGGACAAAAAAAAATACTTTCTGTCTTCTCCTCTGATAGAGTGAAGTCTCTAGATCTTAAAACCTATTCTTTTTTTTGCGGTATCTTTAAATGTCCATTTTGTCTTGCAGAAAGTGTTCCAGGCACATGTTCAGTCTGCAGATTTTTTTTTAAATGTACCCTGCAGCATTTTTCTTTGTTGCAGAGCGCTGAGGAATGCTTTTGACTGGGCTCCCGTCTGGGATATGGGATTCGAGCTAGCTCTGTGCCTTCCCCGGTCAAATGCCGGTGAGCCCAGATAGGATGTCTGGTAGACTGACCTCTTCTGTTACGGAAAGTTCTCACACCCTGTGGGCGAAAACTGAGGGTATGGTGTAGGGCAGGATAAATGCTGCTGTCCGTGGAATAAAGCAAGCTAATCTCTGGCTGGCACTGTGCACTAGTCTCCTCTTTACTGATGGAGAACCAGCAGGTCACACATCTGACCAGCTGAGGACTGATGGTTTGGGTCTGACTGGTGCTTGGACTCCTCTCCAGCTGAGACATTTTGAGATTTTTTTTTTTAACTGATCTGCAGCCCTTTGCTTTTTAACACTGACTACTGATGTCAGGGCTGGAATTACTTACTGTAGATGTTTTGTTAGTACTATTAGTTTCCAAGTGCTGCTCTTGTTCAGGCTATGCATAATGAAGATCTCTCTGTGACCATCTTCTTCATCTTGTCTACTTGTATAAATCATGTCTGGGTTTCTCAATGATCGTCAGCTCTACACATGTCTGCATTTCTTCATAAGAAATTGTGAGCTTCTCTGCTTTCTTCACTTAATGTTTGTTCATCCCCCAAAATAGCTTCTGATTTTCCTAATTGCTACTGAAGAGAGATGTGGGAAAAGATTCTTATCATGAGAGACAACATCCAACAGATTGCAAATGGTCATGGATTACACCATCTTGGTTTCAACATGCCATTTCTGTCTGAGTTGCAATTTCAAACTTGTTCAGACTCTATTTCTTCTTTTCCATGTTTTCCAGCACCCGTGTCTGGGTAAACTCACTCTTACGAAAGAGCCGTTCAGGTCAGAGCAGTCACGGCACGCCACGTCAACAAGGTCACCTTCCATAATTGTACTGAGGATCCCAGGTTAAACAGGGTACAGCTGTTTTTTCTTCCCCAGATTGAGTAACAAGCACATTGCTATGAGCTACAGAGAATGCCTTTAATCCTCTCAAGACCTTCTAAGAAGGATGCTACTTGCTTCAGAGGTTGTTCAAAATAGCTTTAAGAATTTATTTGGCAGTGTCTTCCTTGTCTCACAGGATTATGTGATAGTGCACACGTGAGATTGTCCTCAAGTTCTCCAAAGATCCTTGGAAGATACTGGACATCTCTAGAGGAGTTACTTGAAGGAACAAAATTTCCCTGTTGGATTCTGATGACTTTTGTCCCTGAACTGTGGCTGCAGCGTATGAAAAATCTAGGCAGAACAGTAGTTCTAAATCAATGCCCAAGAGACAAAGCCCATCATATTTCAGTAGGAAAGTGCCTTCTCTTGTAGAATATATGGGTCTCTGTGGCTGTATATGTGCCTCCTGCATCTGAGATTGGATTTTTTGAATTTCATGCTATTCCTTGTGATCCTAGGCTGGGCTGTGATGTCTTCCATTCCCTCTTGCTGTCTGTGGCAAGATGATGGAAATTAATGGATGTCATCTCCCTTCTTTTACGTCCTTCACATTCTTCCTGCTCTAAATCTACTGGATGGAGAAAATCCTGTCATTTTTCTTAATTGTTATTTTTTCTTCCATTTGAAAGCCCTACCCAACACAATCCTCTCCCTTCGCTATCATGAGCGCACATCTCAGGGAGGTGACCCTCCTCTAAATTTGCTGATTTATTGGGCAATATGCAGAGACCATAGGCTTGGAGAATATGGTGATAGCTAGCCCAAAACTCACGTTGCTTCTTGGAACCATTCTTCCATGTTCACTAGGCTTGGTCAGCTCCACGGCAAACTTCGAGACTTTTCTTACAGGAACCAACTGCAAACAGGTGGGAGCATGTAATTTTTATCTCAGAAATATAAATGAGCTTGTGCAGGGAGGATGACTTCTACTGTCCCAGGGAAAGGAGGATTTCCCAGTCTCCCAGATGAAGGAGACCAAGCAATGTCATTTACCTCCTCTAGTCCAGGGCAGGAAAACTTCCCATCACTGTTTAATCTCAGCAGGCCTGGGACAGGGTGGTAGCTCTCACCTGGCAAGACCTGCACTCCTGCAACCCTAGTGACATTAAACCAGGGAACTCTTCACCTTCACAAGGTGGCTGCAAGGTGAGATATAGGTTACTGCCACTCAGTCAGCACAGGACTTCTTCGTTTTTTTGCTTTTGCCTGGCAATTGTTGCAAATACCCATGCAAATACTCATGCAAGTGGTAATTCTTATCTGGATCAAATCTATATGCCCCTTCTTTGATATAAAGTCTATTTTCCACAGAGTGGTTTATGTCATACTCAAACTATTCATGGGTTCAACTCAAGTTTTCCAAACTGCAGTACAGGAAGAAGCTTTCAGAATTAGATCCACAACAGGAACAAGAGGATGGTATGGGTCCCTTCTTCGTTAGTATCATGTTGCTCACCAGAGAGGACGTTTCCTCAGAAGTTGGATGAAGCTCCTTCTGACTCTTCTGTTTTCCTTAACATTTAAAACATGCATTTTAGCAGGGCTTGAGACCTGGTGTCCTGCCTTTGGACAGGTGCACTGGAGCAATTGCAGATGGTCCATGTGATATCCATGGGGGAGAGCCAGCAGCTGAGTTGTGAGCATTTCTGTTGATGAACCTGTCAACCACAGCCAGCACACCGTGCGTTTTGTTAGCAAGAGTGCCAAAATAGGCAGCTCCCCTTCTCTCTGTCTTGGTCTGCTCATCCCTGTCGCTGTGCCATGTGCTCTGTTGTGCCAGCACAGCTGTTTGTCTGGCTGCATAGTGAACTGGACTGGGGAGCTGGTCAGGCTGAAGTTTTGCTGGATCATTTTTTTTTGCCATATTACATTTCAGTCAGAGCAATTTTCTTAACCTGCCTACTCTGTGGCTCCACAAAGAGCTGAACTTGCAGAAAACACGGATTTTGCAGTGGGCCAGTGAGCGGCCGGATGAGGTCGGCGTTCAGGTTTAGAATATGTCTAAACCAGAATAAGTGTCCATGTGTAAAAGCAATCGACAGCTAGGATCCCTCAGCAGTCCCAGACTATTTGTTGTTTTCAAAGACCTGCTTCCTTAGAAAGCTCCTTTTGAAGTAATTTGACATGCCATTTCCAGCTTCTGTGTGATCTAACTCAGTTATTTTCCCTTTATCTGCCTTCCAATGCTTCTGAATGTCTCTATAAACCTTCCTGCTTGGCAGTACCTCTTCCCATGTAAAGGGACCTACATTAGTGTGGGATTTAAACTTAATGCCAGAGAAGCTTATGAAGTCTCCCGTTTGAGCTTCCTGAGGACTTCACACTGCATTTTCTTTCTCATAAAAGTAGCATGTGCCTGAGTTTGAAGGATCGGTCAGGTGTAGATCCCTCAGGTGGAAAATATCTCTCGTAGGTATAAGACAGAGGATAAGGGATTCATTCCTGTCCCCCGTGAAATCAATGTGAGCTTTGCTATTGAGACAGGTCAAATGTCAGTCTCAGTTGTTCGCTCTTCGCTGGGATTTTGTCCTTTGTGCTCTCACTATCAATGAATCTCTCTTCCTGTCTCCTTCCCACAAGCTCTCATCCATCCTGATTTGAAGTCACCTCCATTAAGTGGTTGTAACGCTAGCTCTTTGCTTTACTTGCAGAGAGGACACTCCATAAATCTAACATTAGTCATGGCATCTGGCGAGAGATACCAAGGATAGGGTGCTTTGACTCAGAGGTTATCTAACCGTATCAGCCCCTGCGTTTGCCTTACTTTTCAGAGAGCTGAGGTTCCCGTGCAGGAACCAGGGCTCATTTCATGTGAGCTGATGCAACCATGCAGTCTGCTCAGGGCCAGTGCCAACACAACAGCAGTGTGGAGAAGGCACATGGTGGTCATCTGCTCCTTCCCTGGGCAGTGTAGTTGGACTGGGGCTCCCTTTCGAACACCTCAGCACTCTGTCAGGTCTGAGCAGGACAACAAGGTTTCAAGAAGCAGAAATGGGGGAAGCTTATGTGCTTTGTAGCTGGCAGGCTCAGTTTTCCCAGGCAGGAACATCTAGAAAGGTCTCTGAGGCACGCAAACGACCAGCTGTCAATGTTCACTGTTGCTGGAGACCACAGTGGGATGGAGAAGGGGCTATACCTTTGCAATGGCTACAGAGCTTCCCAGATCATCTCTGTGATGAGCTTCAGCCACGCTTCTCATGGGAAAAGAGGGCTGCGCCTCACTGGTGGAAGAACGGGGCCGCCGAGGGTCTGATGGATACCAAATCCTACATGGGTGTTCCTTGCACCACCATATCAATGAAAACAAAGAGCCAGATATTGTTCTTGGGCTGCGAGGCCATCTACCCCACCACAGCTCATGTCTACTTGGCTGAAATCTTTCAGTCAGTGTTCCTTAATCCCTTCTGTCCATTGGGAAGAGTTTCTCCACAGTGCTCACCCCAAACCATGCCAGGGCTCTTGTTCAGCAGAGAGCTGCTCTGAACTAGGCGAAAGCAGGCTAACATCAAAAAGAGCTGGACGATGCGGACAGTGCTCATGGTGGGTCTTGGAGATACTTATATTTACAATCAGGAGCCTTACTCCAGCATAAGGCTGACCTTACAAGATTTAACTTATTTAACTTTTAAAATCATTTGGTGTAAACTGGCAAAAATGCCGTGAGTCGGGAATAAATCAGCTCAGATGGCCCATGTGTGAGAGGACATGTGCCTCTGTTTTAGTCTATCTGTGTTCATATACTTATCCAAAAATAAAAGGTAAAATATTCTTACATGGATGGCCACAAGCCCTCTCTACAAGAAACACCAGGAGAGGCTGGGGAACGCACCTGGCAGAGAAGAGCAGGATGCTGGAGTACATGGGCACAAGTTCATAAAACCAGCAATTCTCAATCAGTTATATTTCTGTGCCTGTTTTAAAATGACCTTGCTTGGAAGTGAGAAAACAAGGAGGCAGTGAGAGAATGGAGGAGAGGGTTAGGATATGATCTTTGTTCAGGGATGTGTCAGAACAGCATGTTGTGTTGTTTTATAGCTGCTGAGGAAAGAGAAGATGGAGTAAGAAACGTAAAATGACAGAGGGAGAGTAGATGTGATATTTGCCTGATGTATTTTGCTGGTAATTAGTATAATGCCAATTAGACATAAGTAATCTTTTTTTTTTTTCTTCTTCAGCTGTATAAGTTATTGCTTGAAAATATGCCAACTATAACTAAGATATTAAACTTTGAAGGATATGGAGATCTCTGTTCCTTGAGGATCTCTAGATTAAATTACCCAGTCAACAGGGATCTTGACAAAAGCAAGACTTATTATATCTAGAAAGAAAATGAATAAAAGCAAAAGAAATTGTGTATTCCGTGTCTAGCATCTTGCTGCTTATTAGCCACACAGGAAAGGGCACCCACAGAGATGCAGATAAATCAGTGAGAGAAGGCAAATATCTTGCCTTTCGTGAAAACAATGCTGCTTCGACGTTATTGTTCACGCTATCAGTTTTCCTCAGCAGCCAGATCCCAAACTCTTCCTACCTTCACACAGTTCCCCGCTGCAGGCATACACACAAATTTTATTTTTCACTCTGCAAGCCCTCTTGTCTCTCTTTGCTAATACACATCATAAGACACAGGACTTGCGTTGTTTTGCCTCTTGGTCCCTCAGGACATAAACCTCCTTAATGATGATTAATGGCTTTCTTCAAAGGGTCAATTGCTGATCTTAGACCTCTCAAACCACAGATCCTTTTGAGCTCTCTACCTGTCCAGTTCTGGGCTGCTCTTTCAAACAGGTACACCACTGCTTTGCTCAATGACACACACGTATTTTCTATTGCTATGGACTGTGTGTAAGAAGCAGACCTGCTATTACCATTTTCTCCCTTTTGAAAAATAATCTATAAAAATTATGCCCTTGGACTGAATCTGGAAGTTTTCATACATCTCTGTTGGACTGTGAAATCAAAATCTTCTCATGATCATCCTGCTGTTCCCTTGTGCTGTGCTTTGGGGGTGACAGAGTGGCAAATCTCCTTTGCCAATCTACCTCTACTGCAGAGTGAAGATGTATCCACATTGTCCTGCCAGGATGTTAGGCAGCAGGTTTAATCCTTGCTTGTTCTTCAAAGCGTGTCTTATTCATTCTGCGCCTTTAGGACTGCCTGTGGCAGGTCTCCCTCGAGTGGTGCAAACTTTATTGCATCTAACCTCCAGCAATCTGTAAACTGCAGCACCCAAGGGTAGCTGGAGGTTGATATTCCGTATCAGAAGCGATTATTCTTCTTTTTCCCACTCTCCCACAAGACCACCTTTCTGCCATCCTAAGAACAAACATAGGACAGAGCAGTATTCATCAGGATCTTGTTTTATTTCCTGGATCTTCCCAAACAAACCATAACCCATCTGCCCTGTTCCTAAACCTCCCCATTTGCACCAGTACACTGGTATCCTCCTGTTTGCTCAGAGCTGCAGCTTTAGCAAGTTGCATTGGCATTGATACCTCCTATTTTTACATGAGGGGGTGACTTTTCCCCGGCTGTGGCCATCAGCGCTGCAAATCCTTTCAATGTCTCGGTGGGGGACCATGCCAGCAAGATGGCAAGTGGTTCAATTCAGAAATGTTAACCACCTGGGTTGATTTCTTGGCGTGTAATTTGGCTGCACCACAGGAGGATCTGACCAGTGCATATGCTGCTTCTGCCATGTGCCAGCCACAAAATCTCTCCCCGTTTAGCTTCCACTGCAGATTTTCAACCTCTGAGTTTATGGGTGTTTGAGGCATTAATAACAGGCATTTTCAGCTGGGTTTACAGTGTGTGTGTTCACTGCAGAGAACTGGGCTGGGTAGTTCAGGGGTTCAGGCTCTCCTGCATGGGCTGCTCTTGATCTTCAAGCAATCAGTAGTCAGACACCCTCATTTGGTTTCAGATTGTTCCTCCAAATTAGTATGACCATAACTCTGGTCTAACGCTCACAAAACTGCTGTATGTTGGATTTCATGTGCATTTGCTACTCTGGCTGGATGTGGTGTCTGGACCATGTGTGCATCCTCCACCAACAGACGGACATTTCCTTCTCAGCCCAAGAGCATGAGCCCTGGATTTAGTGCCCGTCCTCTGGTCCTTCAAATATCCACCACAAATTCTGGCAAGGATCTGGCCTCTTCCTCCTCAGTGTCTGCCTTAATGGTTCAGGCAACCAACACATTTCTACAGTCAGAACATACTGTAAAAAAGCTGAAATGACAAGAGAATACACTCACTGTTACTCTTAAGTAGCCCAGGAAAGATCTGTGGAAAGAAAACAAAGCATATGCATGCAAATCCGTACTGTCATTTCCTCTCTCAGTTTCCTTAGGGTTTGGCTTGACTGTCTTCCAGGGGCTCTTCCATCTCCCCTGCTCTGCTGCTCTCCGAGTGGTCTTGGTTTTCTTTGTTTCCAGATACTCTTGTTGAGGCAGGCCCTTTTCATAAAGTTGTGATTTCTTTTGTCAGTTAAACACCTATGTGACTTCAAAGGCCTTGAACAGCTTTTCGCTGTGTGGCTACTGGCCCCCCTGCAAGAATAATTTCCCCCGATTCATTGTCCTGCTAGCGAAAGATTATTAAATTGTTGATGGAGCTTAAGAATGGTTTTGTTCAAAGGCAGACATGCATATGCCAGTTCTTTTCTCCTTGACACAGGAGCTTTAATACAAGCGTACAATGAAAGGCAGCCATCAAGCAGCAAACACAGAGAGTGCTCTGAATACCAGACCAGTATTCCTAAATTGCTGTGCATGTGAACTGGTGCACCTTGCAGTGCACTCCTAGGCTGCACATGTGGCTGCGTGCTCACTCCCGTCCAACACAAGCCTGTGGATGAGGTGAGAAAACTGGTCTCGCTGAAAATTAATTAAAAAAAATTAAAATATCATGTGTTAATTCTTGCTCGTATGATTAGGACACTAGGAGGATTGAGGAACTAGCAGGTGAGCAATGGTGGGAGAGGACCAGCTTTTTCAGGAGAAGTGGAAGGCCTGTACAGTGCTGGCATCAGGCTGAAACAATTGCTTTATACCTCCTGCTCAGAGCGTGTCAAGCACATCATACATCTCCCAAACAGGCTGGGCATTCAGACCAGCTTTTGGAACCCGCAATAAGGATCATTATATAGACTGCGCAGCCTCGGGCTGCTTGAATTTCTGTATTATACAGACGTATTTTCGATTGCTTATCACTTCAGCAGATTTCCAACACTAAGGCTTAAATTTTCCATGCTGGGTTTCCCTCAAGTTGATTTCTTTTTCTTTTTTTCCTTAAGTTTTAGCAGAGGTGTTCCAGCTGTTTCTGAGAACAAGACATGCTGTCTCAGCCCTGCTAACAAACTGGTTATAAGAATTTATTTTGAAGACCCATTAGCTTAACCATGCTTTGGAAGAGAGGTGTGGAATTTGGCATGGAAGCTGTCAGCATCAGTTGGGGGTTGTTTGCCCCAAAATGCCTGAGTGTCTCATTGAATATATGCCAGCACGCATTCCTGTGTCTCTGCGCCCACACACCATTGTGTGGCCTTCAACCAACAGCATTTCTCAGGGCTCAGGCATCCTTGCGCTCCCTCAGAGACCTGGTGCAGGAGCTTGCTGCAGTTGCTGTTGCTTGATGGACATCTCTTCTGTTGCTTGATGGCATCCCTCCTGGACATGCTTCTTCCCCAGTACTCCGGGGGTCCCCAGTTTTCTTTGGGGTGCTGTGTACTGCATGGCGTGGGTTGTTGGTTGACTACAGGAGGATTGAGTGTGGCTTGCTCTGCTGCTGGGGCATGTGGCACGCATGGGCTCTGGTGTCAGGGTGCACCTGTGTGTGCCTTGCTGGGAGAGCTGCTTTGGGGCAGGGTGGGGGGTCCAAGGTCCTGCTAGATGGAGCTAGCCTGTACTGCCTCCCAGCCTGCCTGGGGTGCAGGCAGCTTTCTTGGCTGAATCCCACGCTGACATTGCGGAGGTCCATCCAGAGTTGAGAGGACCCTGTGTCCCCCCACACACAGCACCATCATTGGCAGACTGGCACTGGGGCTCGGTCCCTCGGTGTCCTCCTGGGCTGCCAGCACAAAGGGACTCTTTCTTTATCTTCTTCTCATTTTTATTGTCCTTCCTGGGGCGTGTTCCCTGCCCTTCTCCTGCTTCTTCCTCGGCGAATTGGGAGAGGCTGCCTCAAGCTCCAGGGCCCTCCCTGATTAGTTGCTGCCAGGAAGGGAAGCAGGACTGTGGCTTTAATTAAATGATAAGGGCAGAGCCCCGGAAGTGGGGAGATAAGTGCAGCGGTGTCTGCCACCACACATGCCCAGGCTCTTTCTAATTAGCTTTGAGAAGCTCTAGAGAGGAAGATTAACCCTTGGAGGGAGGCTGGTGGCAGCAGTGGGCTGCAGCAGATGGAGGGTGCTGAGGCCAGCCCCAAGGATGGGGTGCTGCAATTCGCCTGGAAGTGTGTGTGGGATGTGGGATGGAGGGGATCCCTTTGGTGTGCTCCGTATGAGTCCTGTGCCTGAGCAGAGGGGCTAGGTCAGAGAGGATTAGATCCCTGCCTTTCACAGGCTCAGGCACAAGGTAAAGCTCAAGGATTAGCTGCTCAGGTTCCTTCTGTAAGAAGTATTTTCTGCTTTAATGCATCCTATGCCTGGTAGCTGTGGGGTGGCTGGGGGCACCTGGGTTGCTGCACTTGCCCCCGCTGCTGCTCCAAGGCTTTCAGTGTAAGTGGGTGAGTGTCCCCAGCCTCTGCAGCAGTGCCAGGAGTGCAAGGCACAATCCTCCTTGAGGAGCCATGGGACAGGTCTCTAGTCCCCTCCAGAGCCATGATGTGTCTCAGTGATGCTCTAAAAGGGGAGGAGGGAGATGGGCTAAGAGGACCACTATATATCAGCACCCCATATTAACATGAACCAGGAGCTCCCCAGGACCTGGTGCTACAAGGGGCACAACCTCAGCAATCCTGCCATTCACCTGTGTGCAGCAGGCCTGGGCTGGAGAGTGCATTGCTCCAGAGGGCTGGGGAATGGCACCTCAGCTGTAGGCACCCCATAACAAGGTGGCTGGGAGCTCCGGCTCTCACTGGCCCTGGTAGCCTGGGCTCTTTTGGTCACACACCCCTCCTTCCATCGGCTGGCAGCACTTGGGTACCTGAGGCTCGCCAAAACGCTCTGGGCAATCCATCTATGGGTTCCAGGAGAGCCCCTGGCTGGACAAGGGGGACAGGTCAGCCCCACAGACCCGGGATGGGACAGCCACCGGGAGGGTCTGGGAGGAATCCTATGCATGGGAGGCCTTGACAAGGGAGAAGTGGGAATGTGGAAGAGCAATTGTGTAGGTATTTGGGTAGCAGGAATGCGCATACAAGGCACGCATGAGCTGACAGCCCCTGGGGATAGCAGGTGGTGTTCCTGTGCGTATTTACATAACCATCATTATCCCTTGCAAGAGAGGACTCAGAAGCCAGAAGAGCCCTGTGCTCTCACTTGCCCCTGCTCCTTGGGCAGGGAGGGAAGAAGGGCAGCTGCTCCGCAGCCCACAACTCCTTGTCAAGATGTCTGTGCAATCCTGAAGGTAGTACAGGAGTTGTTACTCAGCTGGGCTGGATGTTGCAGGAGCAAATAATAAGACTGGGAAGATGGTTTGGTTATTGCACAGTTTCGTTTGGTTGTTGCGTGACTCCTCGACCTTTCTCCTGGTTATTTGTTGAATGTCTGTTGTCTGTAGGTGTCACAAGAAGTTCTTTGTTGGCCAGAGGACAGCATTTGGATATTACAGGAACAAGGATTTCATTTTGGAGTTCGACTTGTTACAGTGTTTCATACAGCGTAGGTGAACAGGATTTCCCAGTAATCCTCTTTACCTGACTTTATTTACAGTTGTTTGAAGTTCTGGCAAACTTTAACTGCAAGGACACAATTTTCATAGTGGGCATTTATCAAATATTTTGAAAAGTGTCAGTAGAATCTGTCCACTTATTTCACTTCCAAAAGGAGGTAGGAGAGGAAATTGCTGGTTTTTTCTCAGTAGTAAAGGAATCCTGCTATCCTCCAGCCCTGTACTTTGGAGGTGTAATTTTCTGTGATCTCTTGACCCTTTCATTGTACTTTCTCCAATTTCTGCACCCTGTGGGACAGAGTCTCACTGGCAAAGCCTCTTCCACCCAAAAAGCCTGGTACATCTCCCAGGTGGTTCTGTCCTCTCCCCTGCAGGCGCAAAGGACCCTAGGGAACATATTTTCCACCAGAGCGTAATTCTAGTCTGCCTCACAAAGCAGACTTGCATGAAGTGAATTAAGACTGCATGGACAATCCTAATTTTGGCAATTGCTAACCTTTGAACCCTGTAATCCTATTAAGGTAGTTCTTAATGTAATTATTCAGTAATTTAATGTACTAATTCTGCTTTTTATAGTCCAGTGAAGTTTGAAGCCCCACTGTGCCAGGGTGGCAGATCATGTAAATGGCACCACAAGCACAAAATCTGTTACAGGGGGATTGAATTTGTTTCACTGGGTATCACAGGGATTGCGGTAAAGCTGAGGGGCAGATGGTGCTTTTTGGAGTCCTGCAAGTGCTGTAGTCTATCACTGAGCCCTGTGAGCCCTGCCTGGTCCCTGCAGGAACACAGTCAATGTCCAGAGCCATCTGTCTGGGTGCTCCTGCCACCAGCGCAGGGTACAGATTGCCTCCCATTGCTGTGGCAATGTGGCTGTGGGATGCCTGCGCTTCCTAGCCAGCTGGCCACTTTGCACGGGTAATGGCAGTGGGGAGATGGTCCCTCAAGCTCCAGCTACGGCAAGCAAGGGAAGAACATGTTCTCCGGGAGCCTGGGCTCAGGTCCTCACTGCTGGCAAAGTGGTTTAGTGCTACCTGTGCTGGTGAGGCTGAGGCTGGTGGGTGCATCTGTCCACATTAATTGTGTGCCCATTCTGCTGTGATACCCTCGGCAGGATCTGCGAAGTCACTTGCTTTGGTGCTGCAGTTAGTGTGTGCCATTGTAATATACTCCAGAGGCCATGGTTTGATTCGTGCATGCATCTGGGGTCTGACAGGCCATTAACTTGGGAGCAAGCTGTCTGTACTGGTATTTAGATACTATTGTTTAGCATGATAGGAGAGATGTTCAGTGCTGTAGGGTCTGGGGGAGATGGCTGTGCGCATTATATCACTTGACTTTGGTGCCTAGGAGAAATCCATCTGTGTGCTGGCATCAGTGCTGGCTCTGAGGATCTTTCTCAGTATTTATTGTAAGAGTGGGCGTTGCTCGTTATTGCCCCGAGAGCTGTAGGTGTGGCATTGAACTGCAGTAACCACCTTTATGGGCAGTGTTGGGTCGGTCTCAGATACCAGAAGCCATCTGTCTGCGTGCTGTAGTGACGGTGTTAAGTTTGGAAAGCCATCTGTCTGGGTGTTGTAGTGCTAGAATTGGTCCCCAAAGCCGTCTGTCTGGGTGTTGTAGTGCTAGAAATGGTCCTGCAAACCGTCTGCCTGGGTGTTGCAGGGAGGATATTAGCTCAGTCTAGGAAAAATAGGGACCGACATGGACCAGGCAGAGGTTTCCGCTTCTGCTTTCAGCTTCTGATATTTCTGTACTCATTGATCTCTGGAGCATCACTGTGGAAATGGGCAGAGGTCCAGCAGCCTTCCCCAAGGCCTGGAAAGTGAAGTTGGTGTTGTGCTTGTGCTGCTCAAGAGGGAGAGGCCTTTGGCCATATCCACATGTGATGTGGGAATCAGAGACCATAAAGAAGATGGACTGAGCTGCTGCTGAAGGCGAGCTTGCCGCTCTGGTCCCCTGTGTCCTGAGGGTGGGCATTCCCTGCTGGCGATAATGCACTGGCCATGCTCGCCTCATCTGGGGACTTTGAAGCAGAACCTTGTGTCTGGGTTTTGCAAAGCAGGTCACAGCTCCACAGCTACCCACAGCAGAGCTTCACCCTCCCAAAATCCCTTGCAAGGGGAAGGCGTGCTGGGAAAGAGCCACTGAACTCCTGTACACCAAAGGAAGCCCTTGCTGAGCTGGACAGGTGGGGACAGGCTGTTGAGCATCTCTTGCTGCCAACGTGGAGGGACTCCTCCAGGCTACTGAGTTGGGCATGTGCTGCAGGGGAAAGGCACAGAGTGGGGTGAGTCAAGGGATGGGATAGTACAAAGGACGTGTCCCAGCACTGCCAGGTTGAAAATATGTGAAGAACAGAATAGAATAGAATAGAATAGAATAGAATAGAATAGAATAGAATAGAATAGAATAGAATAGAATAGAATAGAAAAGTTTAGTTCCAGTTGGAAGGGACCTACAAACATCACCTAGTCCAACTGTCTGACCACTTCAGGGCCGACCAAAAGTTAAAGCATGTTATTGAGGACATTGTCCAAATTCCTCTTAAAAACTGAGACATTAAACATTTGAACATTTGAATATGAATATCCAAAAGCCCAAGAGTGTCCAATATTTATTACAGTATTTTGCCCATTAGAATTTGTCTTTTCTGGGATTATTTCATATGGGCAATGTCTGGTTTATCTTATCATAGTTCCTTTTCCTGTGAAGAGCTAAGAAGACAGGACAAGTATGTAAGACATAAAAATAACATAGTTTTTTGGCTTTTTATTTTATTCAAAATGTCAGAAAAATAGTGTGGCCCAGAGGGGGAAAATAATGCCAAATGGTCAATGTTGAACTGTTGTGTCCTGTTCAAGTCATTTCTGCCAGACCTGAAAGTCTGTGTTTGGATTTGTGAAAGCCCTTTGTATTGGTAGCTTTAAAGCGTAAGGTCCCTAAATATGATCAGCTTCTAGAAGTTGAATTCAGCTGGGAGATGGTAATATGAAACAGAAAAGTTTATTATTATTTTCTGCTTTGGCATAAAGGTACTGAATCAAGACTTTTAACTAGATACCTAGCTTTAAGTATATGTGTTCTTTTTTAAGTCAGTGGACTTCTTTCTATGTTGTGAAAATAAGACTGCGTATAAATACTTCATTTTCACACACCTACCAAGAAAAATATTAGCTACCATGGTCAATGAGAAAAGTCTGGTTCATCCAGAATTTCAGCCAAAAATTTGAGAGGCTGAGGAAAGAGCCACAGAGGGCTAGCCAGTACCAAAAAACAATCAGTGCAGTTTCTAATTTTCTGCGGTTTTCTGAACAAGGATGGCTCTTTTTGTGAGAAGATTATAGATGTTTTTGTTTACTTATAATCCAGATAATGGATTCCGCTTCTGGGAATAAGCACATAACCATACGTTTTCAAGACTGTGACTTGGATGTGCAACTTCTGCCATGAGGCACCTAAAACTCATCTTCTTTTCCAAATATGTTTTGATAGAAAGCAACTCAGCTTTGTGCAGAACTCACTCTGGTAGCTCTGTAACTAGCAAATGAATAGGTATTCACCGGCAAAAAATAACACCTAATAGTTCACTGGTTGAAACTCCATTATTAACCTTGTAACAATCTATAATTCAGTAGTCATCCACAAGGTTTAAGATAAATAAGATACGGGTAGCAAAATCAGAGGTTAATTCTGTTTGATTCTACCTACAAAGATGGGGAGGAAAAAGTTATGATAATAAAGACCCAAATATTTCTTTTGAACAGTTTCAGTGTGGTTAAATCGGCCTTAAATAATCACTTAAGACATTGATCAGAATTCATTGATATTTCTGAGTAGTACTTTCTTATAACCAGAGGTAGCTCAGTCATGTTATTTTCTAACTCATTTTCTTATTGATATTATAATGTTGCTAAAGACAGAGAACTCCTTATGCATCCCACAGGATCCAGCGCCTCGAAGATTGATATTTATATACATATATTTTTGGGAGAAGGGAAGAAGCATTTTTCAGATATATAAAGATCTTTATGATGTTTTTAATCAAGAAATGTCTGTCTGCCTGTCTACCTTTCCATCTGTTTATCAGTTGTATATTGTTACTTCTCATAACATCTGAAAAGTCTCTACTTAGAATAAATAAGTTAAATAAAATTTCTAGTAAGCATTGTCAAGACTTCAGCTCTTTGCCTTTTTAGAAAAGAGATTTCATGGGCCAAACTTTAAAATTTTTCTTTTTTTTAGATCTAGTTATTATTTTATTACTGTATCACGGATTCCTCAGGTGATTTTATTTCTAAGCAATTTTAATAAAGTTATTGGAGGTAGCTGGGAGAAAACCCTGGCAGCATGATAGAACATGTATTGACATTGATATGAATAAGTTCAAGACTGTACTGTCATTTCTGCAGAAAGGTTTATGATACAACATACCAACAGCTTGGCTTATCCCTCCTTCTTCAAAATTCCTGAAAAAAAATCAGTTTATTCCTTTTATTATGCTTCTGTAGCAGGTGCAATGGTAAGCAAATAAGGATGGACTCAGACTCTGTGGAAGACAGTAAGCTAGGCACCACGTGACTGCAGTGTTAGTGCCTCCCACAGTGTGGGGCAGTTTCTGAGGATGCACAGCAGTGGGACTGCTGGTCCTTCTCTCTTCTCAGGGGGTGCAGGAGTGGTGTGCAGCTGGGCTGGCAAGAATGGAGAAAATATGTTGGCTTTTATGGAGAAGTCTGAAGCAAGATATTTCCATCACTGGAAGATGGAGGAGAAGGAAAATAACTGTAAATCTCATAAAAAATTATTAATTGATTTTAATGTTCTCTTCAGTAACACTGGCCAGCGTATTTATGAGCTCACTGTTGGTGCGGGGGAACATGGACTGTCAAGCCCTCCTTCGCGAGGGCAGGGGAGTGCTTTCTCCAAACACTGTCCTCCTGCTTTGCTGACCAGGTTTGGCAGGATTTGGAGTACTTTCAGCGGTAATGAGGGCATTCAAAATCTGGCAGAAAGCATCCAGCACTTCACAGGCTGGTATCCTTTGTTGAACAAAGATATCTCCTCCATAAAGCAAAATTGAAAAGCCACTCTTCCAGACTGATGTCCAATTGATGCTTGTGTTGCCAAAGCGAGTATGAGGGTGTGATTCTTGAAAGCACCTAGGACTGATCCAGCTCAACTGCAAATTTCACGGTAAAAATCTCTCTCAAGAATTCACTCACATGTGAAAGTCTTCCACATTGGTGATTTTATTCGGGATTTTTCTGTAGGGCCTAAGGTAACAACATCTCACTTTACAGCAGTGTTTACGGAGAATGAAGCACCTGTTTCCTTCAGACATTTTTTAGTGTTCATTTTTAGGAATAATCCAAAACCTATAAGAAGCCATGGTGTGATCCCCACTGGTTTCCACAGGCTTTCCATGAAGGCCTTATTCCACAGCTGAGTGCTATTTCTTGATTTTAAGACTTCTCATTATTATATTACAATTCCTGTTGGAAACAGTTTTCACTGAAATATCTGTTCTTTCAAGAGACGGCAGCGACTGTTATAGCATGGAGAGATGTTTAACACAACTGTCTTAACAAAGGTGTGTTCACAGTATTGGGCCAAGCCTTGGCTGATACAAATCAGCATAGTTTCACTCCAGTCAGCACAACTGTGGTGATCATAACACCGGGGATCTGGCTCTCAGGATTTTTTTTTCTCTCTGGATCATATTTATTCACCTAAGTTGAAAGAGAACAGGGATTTTCTCCTTTAAATAGAAAACTCATAGATCTCATCAACCTAAACTCGGCAAGGGAGAGAAGGGGATGAAGGGATGCCCTACTGAAAACCTTTCATAGTTGGCAAAATGTTTTTAGCAAGGAAAAAGAGAAATCCCCTCAGCTCTCCTCCATCACCTCTGTCTCTAATCACAGTGGAAAATATCCTGGAGAAGGCAAAGACATTCCTCAGCTCACACAAGGTAGTTTTGTTTCCCTGCTGATTGCAGCTCTGTAGAAATTAAAATTGTGCCCCTTAGTTGTCCATCCTGAAAAAAAAGGCTGCTTTGATGTGCAATTGGATCCTATTCTGTCTGGGATCCTGATGTTCTTGTTGAAAGGGGGTAAAATCTCCAGGGAGTGTGGCAGAAGCAGCTGTTCCAGAAGTGGAGTCAACACACCTATTCTCCCTTTCTGCTGCTTTTTTTCCAGCAATAGCAGGGTCGTTCACTACTCAAATGTCTGATTACTCTGAATATAAAAAAAGGTTTACTTTCCTTGGGAGTCCAAATAGCCAAGTATGTGGCTGCATGTGCTGTTCTTACTCATAAATGCAAATGCTAACCTATAAATCTTTCCTTTTACAGTACTGTAATAACATTCTATCTATTTAGCCTAGTACAATACCATCACAATAGCTTTTTCATTGTGCTGCATTCATATTAGACTAATATAATGAGATGCTACCACAATACCATGAAATAAAACGATGTTCTTGACGTATTTCCAAAACATTTGAACACTGTTTCCAAATCGACCTTGTGAATAAATTAAATAATAGCTTGCAAAAACGTCCTCTAGCATTTTCAGAATGTATGCAAATGCAAGCCTGAATGTTTACATGTTTCTTACAGTGTCTGGGATTAAACAGTGTATTTGTGCACATGAGTGTTGTCTCTGGGTGTATTTGTCATTTGTGCTCAGTGGCTTGCACAGAATTCTAGTATGATTTGCCCTTCAAGTTGTCCAATTCTTCCTCCTCTCCCTGATGACCTGCATATTAAACTTCTCTTCTATAAGACTTCAGATTTCAATGGTCTTTTCCATTTGTCATGTGCATTATAGTAACTCAGAAACCTTTCAGTACTGTTTGTTCAGTGCCTACCCTGACATAGTTCTCCTCCAAATCATCCGGTGTCTTTTGACCGCAGATTTCTGAAGGATACCTTCTTCAAAGGTTCTATATACATATGCATAAAAATACATACATGTATATATGTTTAGGGCTCCTGCATTGGAGAGGTGGTTCAGAATTGGGGGGGGAGACTGAAAATCAGAAGGAAATCTGAGAGACTCATTTTCCTGGAAGATGCTTTGGTAATTTTTTTTTTTTTTTCTTCCTGCTGATGTGCCCCTCTCTCCTTTAGAAATTGCCCAACCATGGTATGCTGTAGAGTGAAAATGCTTTTTACCATCATCTTTCCCATATCTGTAGATGTCACTTATGGATCATCAGGGATGCAGAGATCATGGGCTGTAAGGTGTGATGTTATAATGACGATGTCACATGGACTGAAGAATTTTGTCCAACCATTTCTGTTTCAAGCACACAACCTTTAGCTGAGTTGCACTTTACTTTTTGGAAAGATATATTCTGTTTGTAATAACTCCTGTTTCAAAAGTGAAGCCCCCTACGTGGAAGGATCTTGTAGGAAGCCTCATAAGACTTATTCCATTGATACACTAACACATATCTTTTCAATACTTCCATTGAGGCACCTAATTTAAACCTCAATGATTTATCTTTACTGACTTTAATGGGCCTCACAAAGCTAGTTTAAAGTAAAGGATTGTGAATTTCAACTAGTGTGTTCTTCTCTTACGCTGTAAAAATCTGCTGCAGACAGAGACCCAGTTGTCTTTCCGCAAGACACACTAGCATCATTTCTCTGAGTTGCTGTTGGCTGGCAATAACAGGTGGATTGCTTCTAAATGCTCCTCTTGATAGATGCTATTTTACTTGACCTTTCTGAAGAGGAAATGGTGCATATGTTTATGAGAAACACTCTGACACTGTTTCATGGGAGAACGTGCATTGTTTGTACAATGACAATGGGAAATTTTCCATTAAGCACTTTGCCAAAAAGTAATTATTATGGTTGGCTATATGTCTTGTTTGCCTGTTTTTCTAGCACTGTGGAAATTTTCATCTTCCTGGTGGTCACGTCCATAGCAGAAACTGGAAGAATGTTGTATCCTTTTAGAAAACTTGCTGCTTGAAACATGTAACGATATACAACTAAGAAAGCATTCACAGTGTATGCCTTCACAGAGCTGCAAAAAAACCTGGCCAAAAGCAGTCATAGAATTAAAGTTAAATCTTTTTTTCATATTCTAAGTTTCTGTGCACACGCATTTTATGCTAAATGAAATCAGCTAGTAAATGCCTGTCCTGTCTTCCCTCCTCTCAGAGGTGCAACTTGAGAGCTGGTGGTATGAATGTAGAGCTGAAATCTGGACACCTGCGGTCTGTTCTACAGTTTAGATTTAGATTGTGACCTTAAGTAAATCACTTCTCTGCTCTTCCTCAACTGTAAAAGAAGGATGCTTAGAGTTTATAGAACACTCTAAGAGCTTAGAGTTTATAGAACACTCTAAGCTCAGTGGGCCGAAGGCACTACATGTATCCCTGCTGTTATTGTTTATCATAAAACAGGAAAACCCATGGGATTTGGTTCACCTTCAATACTTGTAAATATGAACTTCAAATAAAGGCATTTGTAGTTGCAAGCCACTTTGTTTGCAGCAAATGTAGCTGGCCGAGTGGACAGCTGCTCACAATGGTCTGCTCTTGCTGGCTACCCCCAGAATGTCATCCTTGAGTCCAAAGACAACAACTGATTTGCTTGGACACCTGCTGTCTTTTTCTTCTCCTCCCTGCAGTTTCTGATTGGGATCCATGCAGTCCAGAGACAGCTCTCTGTTTTTCCTCTGTTTAGCAATTTGTCATGTACCAATGCATTAATTACAGAAACAATGGACAGTAAGATTAGATTGATTGTATGGTGGAGAGAAATGCAGGGTGGAAAACACTGCACAGTTTCTGCAGCAACAGTAGAGAAGAGAGTGGAGAGCTGATCCAGCCACAAGATAAAGACATACCAGAGGGGAGAAGATAACAAGACCTCAGTCCTGCTACTTGGTCCTCATAGTATGAGGGGCTACAGTGTGCAAACTCCCCTGGATATCAGTGGGGTTTGACTCAACTGCACTGGACCACCCATACACATGCAAACCATAGAAAGGGGATGCCATCAGTGAGCAGAGGTGATAATGTATGATATATGGATTGACAATGCTAAAGGCAGTCATGATATGGACAGCATTTCTGCTCAGTTATTTCTCCCTGCCTTGCAACTGGGAGGATTAATTGCCTGAAAAAGGAGAGCCCTAATGCAAGAGCTAATCATCCAATAAATACACTCCTGAATGAGTGCTTAGACACCTAAAAAAGAGAGAGCAGCAATTAACCCCACACACTCCAGAGAACTTTGTCTGGTGCACCGAAACCTTCCTTCTTTGTCCCAGTAAGATCTCTTTGCCCAGATTACTCCTCAGACAAGGACAATACTCTTTATTCATAAAAATGGCTAGGCCTCTGATTTCTGCTTACCCTGCAGACCCTGATCTGAGATTAATGTAGACTGTAAGATTCCTTTCAAAGAGCTGGCTTCCCATTTGAAGAAATTATGCCCCCTTATCATTGATCCAGACCAGATTGGTTTTATTAAAAACAGAAGTTCCTCCCACGGCATGTGGCGATTATTTAGCACTATGCATTTTTCCTGTAAATACCATGAAAAGCTGTTAGCCCTCAGTCTGCACATAAGAAATGTTTGAGATCCTGAAAAAAATAAGAAAAAAAGCTGTTTTTAATGTAATATCTTGAAGTCCTTCAAGTTTTAGAGGATTTTCATATAATGGTTAAAAGAAAACCTATGTGGTCTCTCTTCTTCCTCCATATATACTAACATTTATTTGCATTACAGTAGCATCTGGCAGTCCCAACTGACTTTAGCACCCCTGTGAGCTAGACATGGCATGCACATAATAAGAGACAGTCCTGGGCTCAAAGAATGTAAGGGAAGATCTTTGCTCAGTGAAGCTAATGGCAAAATTCCCATAAACCAGTGGGGCTGGGATTCAAACTTATGGTCAAATTAGTCAAGACAGACAAAGGGTGGACAGGAGAAACCAAGACCTGCAGAGATCTGAATCTGAGACCTGCACTGAATCATCTATATCAAAACATAGCTGTAATAGAAGAGCAATCATTCCTCAGCAGAACAACCTTTCAGGTATCCTTTCTCTGGCAGGGGCAGTAATGAAAGCATAGGAAAGCATAGAAAAAAAGCAAATATGAAGAGATCTTTCCTTGGTACATCCTTTCAGGTTCTGTACTAAGATTTGATGAGGTTTGAAAAACCCCAGGTCATTCTGACCACAATGTTTAAAGGATAGCCTCTCTGCATGAGTCTAAGCCCTCTCTGGACCCGTAATACACCTCTATCCTCCGCGCCTTCCGTAGGGGAACTTCAGCACCTCTGCTGAGAAATTGAGCTTAAATGTGCACAAGGTGACACAGGGATCGGTGAACTAGGCTAGAACTGAACTTCCTGCATTGTAGGAGTAATTCTTTCCCTTCAACACAAAGGCATCCTTTCTTTCATCTCAGTGTCCGAAGCAATACTGGCAAATCAGATCCAGCTCTGTTGCATCCTTTCAATGGTAGAACCTCCTGACTGCATTAAAAGATGCAATGCTTTCAATTCCTCAGCACATCTCACGTTAACAGTTGTTTATAGGTGGGACTGGGCATGCGGGAATTAACAATTTTGTTCCAAATACTTTAAAATAATCTGACTAAGCTATTTGCCTCTACACTGTTTGACAACAGCTCCCTTCCACCCTTCCAAGTGCCTAAGGAGTTTAATTTCATGGAGCCCTGTCTCATTGTGGAGCAGACTATCACAGAGCGCAACATTTTCTTTCCCTCTGCACACATATCTGCTGTTATGCTATCATATGCAGCTCATTATTACTTGATTACAGCAACATGTTTAGGCTCCATTGTGCTAGAATCTGTACAAACAACTGGGAAAAGATGGGTATGGATAAGCAGGAGAAGCCAAATGTGAAACAACAGATTCACACAGCAGGCTGGTGATAGGGCCAGGAGTAATTCCAGTATCTCTGAGTTATAATCCAGTGTTTTGTCTGCAAGATCCTGTTTCACTTTGTGTTGGTCTTCTCTGCTTTTCTTAAGTCCTTCACTGAGCAGACAGAATGAAAGGGCTGCACTCTTCTTGAGAAGGGGACACCACTTTAGTTAGTGGTGTTATCTAACGTGATCCAGCTGGGTTAAATTCATTTCAGATCATTTCTTGTTCCCATTCCCTCAAGCACAATACCTATTCTGTAAATTGAGATCAGGCTTTATCAAGGGCTGGAGTTGCCACTTTGAAGCCCAGGGAGATGAGATTAGGTCTCAGGTTTGATATTTTGGGATTATGGTGTCTTCTGTCATCCATAAAATTATTTCCATTACATCTTTACATATACACATAATTTGAGGCTATTTTGTCAGACCTAGAAAGATGGGGTAACCTACTCCGTAAGAAGTTGTTTGATATGAGTATTCTTAAAATCTATGTCTTGTCGGCTGTCTAGTAACCATATTTCCTTTAAACTATCCAGTTGTCTTTTTATTTGCATTATTGAAATGCCTTCTTCCTTCTTGCTTGCAGCAAGACAAGGGCCCAAGCATGGAGACTTTTCCGCTGCAAGAGAAGTCTGCTATACACAGCATTTGGCATTGTTTTCCATGCCACACATAAAATTATCTTATTCACATGCAAGTTTGAAACAGATCTGTAGATTTATGGCAGAGGTGGGCTCATGTCACACAGAGCGTTTGGTACTATGTTTTTTATATGACTGAGTTTGCTGATATTTCCACTGAATGACCTCTCCTATTTAGCCACATGACACTTAATAATCTCACTGCTTGAAATAATGTCAGAAGATTGTGTTAACGGTAGAGCAGTCCCACATTGTAAGTTTGAGACAGCTCATTTGCTCACAATCCCTGCAGCACACTTCCATCCAGACATTGTCCATTATGTATAATCATCTGAGAGTAAAGCAGACTCACTGCAATATTTGGCATAGCATAATGGGAAGTGAGATACATATGGATATAGTGCTAAAATGCTCATGTACTTGGACTGAATATGGAAAACGGGCCAGCATCAGAGGAGACGTACAACCAGTAACTTGCACTTGGCTAACATTTATTACTTACACAGAGAGGGAAGCTGTAGTTTAAACCTTGGTTCTGTACTCATTAATACCAGATCTGTGCACAACTGGATCATCCTCTATACAAAACGTGATCTGGCTCAGGTATGAGAACTTGCCAGTATTTATGTCAAATTAATCAGAGCATACAGTGTAGTGTTTATCCTGGCCTGATGACTGCTGCAGGAAGACAGATGATAGCTGATCCAGCATAAAATTATGCTTTTGAAATATTTCAGACAACTGTGAATTGGCCGAATGAGTTTGTACTAGTTCTACGTTTTGCCTCAAGTGGCAACAGCGTTTTTGACCTATTAAGTATGCCCCTAAAACTGTTTTTGCCATCTTCCCAACTGCAGTTTACAGAGAAATAGACTTTTCCATTTGTAACTTGTGTATGCAGAAGTGGAGCTGTGCACAAAGAAATCTACATTTGCTGCCTTGTACTTAAGTGCAAAGCCAAAAATAATTTCAACAGAGCAAAATAAAAAAAAGGTACTTATTTTTATTTCGGCAATTACAGTTTCCTCCTATTTATTTTTTATATTATTATTTTATATTTACCTGTTAGATGCTAGTGAAAATAAAAATTATGGGAGAAACAGTCATACCTACCACA
>Ga0181612_103722_pt1 | contig 41034 bp, 24 predicted proteins | sample HoacroProtozoa21_FD_119630 | JGI IMG/M metagenome (GOLD analysis project Ga0181612, IMG submission 119630) | Hoatzin crop microbial communities from Cojedes, Venezuel. Combined Assembly of Gp0051906, Gp0051904, Gp0051908
TATTTTTGCATCATAAACAATATTTACATATTGTGATATTCCAAGAATCTTTCATTTAAACAGGTGGAAAAACAGGGAAGCAAGCACACATGTAAAGCGAAGTCTTACTTGTGGTTGATGATTAAATTTTATATGGCTTTGATATAACCACTGCAATTAAGTGCAGTGATGAGCAAGGACTTGTTTTGCCCTTTATAGGGTACACGTTGTTTACTAATCCGTGCTTCATATGATAAATCCATCATCATCTGGGCACAGCTGCAGATAAAATTTTAAAAGGACAATTTTCACCCTATGGAACAGATTTCAGACATTTTTTCTCTCCTGAGCACTCTGTATCTCTTCTTTCCCCTCGCTCCCTGAAATGTGCTATTCTTAAAAAAAGCAGCTTTTACGTATTCAGACTTTCTGGATTGCAGTAGCTATTTTATATGACAAATTCTGCCATTTGTGAAGATCCACGTAACACATATACAATGCAAACAGAGGCTGGGGATTCATTTGCCGTTTCAGTCAAAGGTGGCTGTTAAAAACTGGAATGTTCTCAGTCACCGCAAATCAACACACAGCAATTTTCACTTTTCCTGATTTTGAGCATTCATCACCACTTGCTCTTCACCCTTGAAAAGAAGGGCAAAAAGACAAATTACTTTAATTAGGAATTAGTTATGAGAGAATGAGGTGTTCTAATTATATCTAGAACCTCTTAAATAGTTTCACTCAGGCTTATTTGATTTCTTAATTACTGAAAGCAAAAAGCTTCACACAAATTGCACCCATTTTTGAAAACAGAAATGCTGTCATTCATTTGATATTATGGATTAGTCTACAATGAACTGTGGTAAGGCAATAACACCTCCAAGACAGCACTTGCATTAGCACAGGATAAATTTTTTTTGTTGAAACATTAGATAATCACCTTCTTCCATATCTCAAAATACATAATTTTATACACTATGGTGTGAAACCGTAGATGTGACAGGCTGTAATGATTTATTTATGAGACATTATTCTTTGATGCAAGAATACATTGCACTGCATTTGAGCTCCACTAAGACACTGTAGGCTGTGAGGTTCATTTTGTATGTATAAAACTGTCTATAAATATATTTTTTATGACTGTATCAACTGCCAAATTTGGACAACAGTTTCCCTTTTAACAGACCCTTCAAAACATATTTTTCTCAGACTCATCTGAAAATATGTGTGGAACTGGTGACAGGTCTGGCAGAATGTGGCAGGGACAGCATTTGATTATAAATTATTTGAATACTGTTCTTTGTTATGGACATTGAATGTATCTATTTTATCTAGTTCAAGACTTTTCAGATTATTTTGAAAAAAACTATTGTGTTTATTAGCAACGGGTTTCAACCATACCCTCTCTTGTCTTAGTAACATGCCCAGCTACATCGGGATCAGAGAGTGCAGTCAAATTCTGGATCAGAAAGTGCAGATCAAATTTTAAACCTCTCTAAAAAATATTTTCATTATTTCTTTTTTTTTCCTTCTCTATTCACTTACTGAGGGAAAAGTCCCCAAAAGTCTCAGTGCTGGTTGGACTCTTCCCCCAGCAAAGCCTCTGGGCAGTGTTTACCACATGTGTAAGCCTGCTCAGGCCAGATAAGGACTTGATGGCCAACATCTCTGAGATCGAGGGTGAGGAAGGACTTCGAGGTCCCAGTGTCTCCCCTCTCATGGGGTATTCCTGTTTGAGCAGCAGCTGCCTCTGGCAGATGGAAAAGCTCATAGCAAAGTGATTTGTGTGAGGGGAGGAAAAGGGGCTAGGAGAAGGCCAGGCACATGCCATGCATCTTACAGAAATTCTTTAAAGTCTTTTGAAAAGTTTTTTGGAATATGTGATGAATTCAGAATTCAGAATCAGGCCCACATTTACTCAAAAGATCTCTAATCCATTAGCTTTCTTTTTACATGCGTAGACTGCTCCAGGGTCTTGTGGTAGAGCAGCCTGGTTCAAGGGATGTCAAGATCAACTACTTCCTTTCTTTATCACCAGTTGTCATGATGATCAGTATGTGAAATGGAGACATGCTTATTTTCAAGCCTAACATAAAATACTAGTTATGTTTTCAACATGGTTAAGGTCTAATAATTGCAGTCATCGATTCCCAGTGGGCTAAGTATGTGCAACTACTTAGGCTTTAGAAAAACAGATATGCACAATAATGGATGGGCAAAGGTTCAGGTTTCCCAGTTCACTGGAGTTGCTTCTGCAGTACACAAGACCTGGTGACACTCAAATGTCCAGTTGCAGAGAAGGCACTGCAAGGTGACACGGTCAGGAGAGGGTGAGGGATTTGCAGCAGTAGCTCTGACATGGGGACTATCTCATCACTAAAAATCTGAAGCTGACTATAAACAAGAGCCAGAATGGCTGAATGAGGTGGCCGTGTGTCATGTGTGTGGTGCGCGTGTCTGTGTTGGCTCTGCAGGTGGGTATGACAGCTGATTATGATTTACTTTATTTTACTCTTTTGTTTGGGAAAAAAATCTTTTTAAAGCTGAATCTTATGCAGTAGAGCTCTGATTTTCATTTTTTGCTTTGATATTTTATTAACATGATTTTTTCTTTTGCCTTCAAAACAGTTTGATATTTAAATATAAGATAGTATCTCCATAGAAAAATATCAATTAAAAAAATGCACCAAAATATGCCATGGTTGTTAAATCAAAACATTGTATTTATTCATTATTGACTCATAAACTCATTGCAATTTCTGTTTTTATTGAAGTTCACACATGAACATTTTCAAAATGTGAAATATTTTCCAGATGTAGGAAAATTAATTCACCTCACAGCTTTGAAAGCCTAGAGGTAAACGAAAACCAATTTATTGTCCCTACTAAAAACTTCCTATGACAAACATCCATCTAGCCATCTCCTAGAAATGTGTACTCTGACTCAAAGCCCCTTGGAGTTTATACTATCCATTAACTTGGTTTGAGAGTCACAGCTTCTCTGTTACTGTTTACCTAAAGACCTCGTGCCTAAAGCTTGTCTGCTTTCCAAATACATCCATCAGGCTAATAAAATCTATTTCTTCCTCCTACAGATATCTTGCCCTACTCATATCTTTAAACCCTCACGACTTCATTAATACCACTATATTAAACATTATGAACCTTCACGGTGCGGTTTAAATTAAAAATAATAGCAATAATTCATTAGAAACCTTTTTCTAGGCATCATTTTCGGCTCCTGAGAAAATTTCTAAATTTTCCTTTGAAGTCCTTCAGTTGTTTCCAGGGCTATTTCTTATTCATTAGGATACCTAACTGGACACAAATATAAGGTGTTCCCCTAAAAGAGGGTCATCCAAACTTTCAAACCCTGTTTTATACTTTGGAAAGTATACATTGAGAGGTATAAAACACAAGCATGGGATACAGAAAAGAAAACTCCAGACCAACGCATACAACTGCATGCCACCATCCACCAGCTGATGCTCCAAGACCCTCACACTTTGAAGGACATGGAGAGGGGCTTTGGGGAAAGGAAGCCAGAAAGGACCCCCTAAACATCTGAGGGTGAGTCGAAGGGTGGGGAGAGCAGGCTCAGAGGTGGAAACTGGGTTTTGGAAAGATGAGAAGGTGAGTGTGGGGGCTGTAAGAGAGAGGTTTTAGGAGCATCTGAGAGGGAAAGAAGGGCTGGGAATAGGCAATAGGGCACAGGGACATTTTGTGCCTCTGCAGAAGGCATGGGTGGGATCTCCATACAATCCTTCAGTGCATCCCTAACCAGGTCACCCACCTCCTTCAGTTCTTCAGGAGCCAGGGCACCCTACAGTGTCCCTAAACTACTTCTGGGCTCAGTTAACTCGTTCTCCCACAGTCCATACTGTTGCCTACCTCAATGGCCAGAGAAAGAAGGAAAATAGTGCAGGGAGGGGGGCCAGGCCCTGTTCCTATCGTGAGCGGCAGCTATGGGTTGTAGGAGACCTGCTGCTCCTGCTCCATGGAGAAGGAGAGAGATGGGGAATGAGAAGATGTAGCTGCTGTAATCTGTCCTCGTACATTTCTGTGCCAGGGCTCCTTCTGTGAACGAAGATGCTTTTTCCACCTCATGGAAAGAAGATGATCCACTACTTGCTTCAGTCTGCTGTACTTCTACAGAAATTGCCTGGGTGACCTAGATTCAAAGCCAGCTCTGTAAAGGGCAGTGGGTGGTTCTCACCTAATTAAACAGAGGTACATAAATGTGTGTGTAGTGTGCGTGTAAGTTAGCCAGCCCAGGCTGTCAGCATAGTCAGTGAGAACCTAGGCAGGCTATGCACAGGAACCTTGGGTGTGATTCATGTCATCCTAAAGTAAATGTCTATAATAGGTCAGGCAAATTGCACCCTAAAAGCACTTATTTGTCTTCCTTGACTATAAAGGCAGCCTAGAGTGATTAGCACAGCTGTAGACATCTACTTTGTAGATGTTGAAAGCTTAACGATGTGAATCCCACCCTCACGTCTGTGCAAACATCTGAAGAATTCACCATAATGATGGTGGTTTAGCTGTGGCCTGCAAAGCACGACAGCAACATGTGGAGATGCTTCTAGCTGCTCTCTGGGTACTGTTCAGCATCAGCAGCTTGCAGAGGGGTCTCAGGGCACCTGTTGCTGCCACCAGGGGCCCAAACGTCAAAAAGTTTAGAGATTCCTGAAAGGGATTCAGGGCTTGGGCTATGCAGGACCAAATTAGGACTTTCCATTTCAGGTAGAGATGTCAATATGTTGATCAGAGAACAAGCATTTTTCTTCTTGAGAAATCCAAGGTATTTTCTCAGGTGAAGAAACAAATTGCTAGTACTTCCAGGAACTCCAGAGGCTAGGAATACAGTCTCCATCTTAGTCTTAAGAGTGATCTAAAGGATCTGACCAATGACGCATCCTATAGTTGCATCATCCCCTCTCTGAGGAGCTGGGGCCTGTGTGGACACAGTGAGTCAGTCTCACCAAATAAACAGCAGAAAAGCAAAACCCTTCTCACTGAGTTCCCAGCTACTGCCTTTCAAGCATCATTAGGTATTTTACAATGATCTTTTCCTTTTTCCTCTTAAGCCTATAGTCACGAGAGGCTCTGGGATCTGTCTATCAACTGCTATTTTCGTCCCTTTATTTTTAATTTCTCCAACAGCTTGTACCTTGACAATCTTCTCCCCAAACCAGAGCCCTGCCTGTGGCTCCCCACGGAGCCCTCGCAATGACGTCTCTTCACTTAGATGGGGCAGTCAATAAAATCAAGAGATGTAAGGCACTGCCTTCTCCCTGGGAACTGCGTGCATTGACTCTGGAGCACATCCCAGCTCTTGCCAGCACAGTAAGTGAGAGATTTCATCATAATCATTTTAATATCTTTCAAATGTCTGCATGGATGGATAGCAGGCCTGGAAGAATATACACTAGAGGGTAGTCAGGGAGCATGATTTGTATTGGGAACAAGTATTTTTCTTGGCAGAGGACGAGTGTGCCATTTGATAGATAGTGAAATACAGCAAGAATGCTGCTCAGTAGCAGATGCCAAACATTCTCTTGTGTGCATTGAAGAAAATTAGTTTTGTTTTGTTTTGTTTTTTAAAGCATAGGGGAAGGGAGCGGGCTTCCCACTGTCTGCAAGAGCACACATAGCAGTACCTGCCTCTGCACTGTGATCACAGCATCTGGGAGCATTATCCATGTGCGATACTGCTTCTCCCAGCCTTGGTTTTCAGGGTTAACAAACCATTTGAAAAGAGTGACCTGGCTTTCATTTTCTTCTACAGCCCTTTGGAGGAGTGCAAACCTCCACCATCCTCATCGTTCACACATATACATGCACAGCATCTTGTTTTCCAATCAGGATCTTTCAGATATAAAAATTTGCAAAAAAAAAAAGGGAGAGTATTTCTGAGTAGTTCGTGTAGTCCTTTAGATTAAAACAAAGCTCTGTGTTGACAAGATTTTAACTTGGTATGTTTTAATCCATCACCATATGCTTTGGCATAAAGGCTTCAGGTATCTAAAGAGAAAAAACCCAACAGTTATTTAATTTTCAAATAGTGTCTAGTGGGCATCCAGAGCAACAAGCTTTTGATAAATATTTGGTAAGGATTTTTAGGGAATGTATATTATCTGCTTTACACTACAGACCCAGACAACTTCTTGTCCATGGTGTTGATGACTTTTAACCTAAGGCATCTCGGAGCACAATGTGACATGGTAGCCTGCAACTGCTGCTTTGGAGTAAATACAGTTTATGTCGAGAATTAACCCTCTCAAGAAGTTACTGGGATAGATTTAGCATTATAAAATATAATAGCTCTGCAAAAACGCAAATATTAGAGTCCCCAAATGTATATTTACCAGTGGTATCTAATACACTTCCACTAAACTAGCACAGGCTGTGGAGGATGGCTCCTTGAGATCACTGTGGAAAAACACTAACATACCGCAGTATTTCCAGTGCCGTCTCTGGGACTTTGCCATTATATTATCTTGCTGACAGTATTTTATTTCTTATGAAATGAAGTGCCAGGATGAAAAAAACAGCCCTTGGCCCAGTAGAGGGATTGCCTACTCGAGTGCAATGCAGCTGGTCTGAATCATTTAGGCGAACCTCAGGACTCCTGTCCTAAGACGGCTTCCTCAGCTGTGGCCTTTTCCCTGTGAGGGGACAGCTAACTATGCTTTCCTCTGAAACACAGAGCTGTGAACAAACCTGGAAGGCTAAACAAATCCTTCTTCCTTTTCAGCTAAGGCCAAGGGAAACATCTGGGTGAAAGAAGAGCCATCATAAAGCTTTTCCCCCAATTCAGAGTCTTCCAAAGTTTGGATACAACACTTCATTCTTCGTTCTTTTCTTCGGGCTCGTAAAGTAGAAGTGTTTTCTCCTCCTCTCGATTTTACACATTCAGTCATGCTACCTGCTGTACTTGGAACAGTCTTCCACCTCCTTTCATGAAATCTCCTCCCACCTCTCTGTACAAAGTGCTCCCACGGCAATGCTTTCCCTTCTTTCCTCCAAGGTCATTGCTCTCCCTAGAATTTGCACGACCTGCGACCTGCTGTGGCATTCTTCTTTTTCTGCATGCTAGCCTGTGTGTTCCTCAAGCATACCTACCTTGCCACATTACCAGTGAAGAAAACCGAAGCCCAACTGAAGTTAATGGCAAAATTCCCATCAACTTCAACACAGCCAGGATTTTGCTCAAAGTATTCAAATGAGGCCTCCATTGGACGTCTGCGATGCAGATATTTCTGTCTGCAAGGGCAATTGTATCTGCTGTCTGCATTTAAAGCACATTGAACAGCTGGTATGTTCAGTGCTGTATTTCTTTCTAAAATAACTAATTTTGTCTGACAACAATGTAGAATTTTATATAGTGTGAAAAAGCAAATTAAGAAACCACCTCATTTATATAAAAGTTTTGTTTTTTCTCTTCAGCTGAAAAATACATATATTTGCAGATATCTTATCTGCGTGTTGCTATTTCCTTGAGCGCCTTAGACAATAGATGCAAACTTGCCTCATGGTAACATTGTTGGGTATTTTTCTCTCACCCACGTACATACCTATAAAGGTTTAAAATACAACTTTTCAAAAGATTCAAGACTGAAGGGGGAAAATAATCTTATTATGCAACAATTTATTGTCCTGCCAAATGTGGGTGCCTTGGAAGCTTGAACAACCCGCCAACACACCTGTGTACATTGGCATTAAGTTAAATCAATAATAAAAAAACAGGCCTGCAGCCAATTACCTGTCACCTGGAGATTCATTTTAAGTGGAGATTTTACAAGCATAACTTGAATCATATCTAGGTTATGATAGTCCACGTAAGATATTTACAAAGATGTTTGAATTTAGAGTAACTTTTACCAAAAAGCCATGTATAAGAATGTTATTAAAAAGCACTCAATAGCCATAATAGCAATTGATTTCCCTTCACAGCAGAGAAGAATAATTTACAGTAATACAGACATGAGGGGAAAAAAAAACATTTTCTTTAAATTACAGTTTCTTGCAATTATCTTCTTATATTAGATAGGTCAGAAAAACACCATTCTCTGCTTCCAGTGTTTCATTACTGTGATGTATATGCATCACATACAAAACATTTATTGCTTTGTAGTGATTTTTCTATTAGTTGTTTCGTTGCTTAATATCAATTGAGATTGCTGGTTTGGGGGGTTTTTTCCAGTACATGAAGAAGTCAATTGGTCAGCATTCAGTCATTTACAATACTTGAAATCCAGAACAGGTTCATGAGACGTATTCCACTAATGTGCAGTTCTGGCTGCCCTGCACTTTACCACAACTCTGCCCCTTCCATCTCCACATGGAAAGCGTCCATCAAGGCACACCTGGATAGCGTCCCCTTCTGCTGAAGACAAGTATGGCAGATATCTGCAGCATGTCTTTCCATGAGCCATGCAAGAAATAAATGCAGCTGGCGTGCTGTTTCACCCTCAACACAAAGCGATCCTGCTGTACTCTGGTTTTCACTTGTAAGGGACTACACACATAGGATGTTTGGCAAGATTCGGATGGGATGCAGAGCTAAGTTTTATCACATACAAGTTTAAGGATGGTCTTGGAGGAACTTAGTTCACATAATGCAAGGGACCATATAACAGCTGGTGACAAAAACTTGATATGTGAGATGCTGTATGTGTCTTCAGCTCCCACCAGTTTCAACAGATGCTAAAGGTGCAGAGTACATAGCGCAATTCTTGCCTTCTTGTAAAACTTGCCTTGCTACTTCTTTTTTCACCACTGAGCAACTCAGAGAGATGCTGTAGCTTTTGAGCTGTTCTCTGCAATCCTATATGCTAAATACTGATTGCTTAAGGTGTATTCATTTCTTAGTATGAAACATGGTGGATTTAAAAAGCAATAGCTTTCACATTAAAGACATTACTCATAAAAGCTATAATTGATATTTCACCTAGCATCCATTTTCGTGGAATCTTCAAGGCTGATTTTAAGAATGATGAATAAACAGTTCCTTTTGACAAACCACTTTTTCTCCACCAAGGTCACTGCATGTCATCAGGGCAGGACTGCTTTGCAGATTTCAGGACATGCTGTGACTTGAGCTGCTTGGAAGGGCATCATATTCTCTGCCCTTAAACACTTTCTCAGCTACCCTCCCACTGCTTCAAAGTTAGTTAATTTGACAAAAATGCCTTTTAAGTCTTCTTGAAATTCACCTTATAATGAAATGTATTTTTCCACTAATCTCACAGGAGTTTGGGGGTGATATCATGCTCATTCGATGCAGGTACAACAGTAGGAGGCAGAGATGGGAAATCTCTTTTGTAAGCTGGCAAAATCTTACTTCACTTCACTAGGAATTTGATCAAGTTAAATTTCACTAAGAAAAATAATGATAATGCAATGTTGAAGACATGTTAAACAGGATGCCACTGCAGTAAGTGCTATATCTACTGAACTAAAAGATTGGTTTACCTTGTTCTATACACAATTTATCATTTCCACAGAAATAAGGATGAAAGTACATAGAGAAAATGAAAATGACAGTCACAAAATCTCTATATACCAGCACCCTAACTTCTGTTTTGCAAGCATCATAGAAAAAGAGATTTTAAAAGCAGAGCTGCTAAATATAATAATATTGTTTTGTAGGAGGTGATAAGAATTTTCACCCAAGAATTAAAATAATCATAGGAAAACTGATTTTATGCTTGTGAATTTGAAGAAGGGCACTCAAGACTGATGCCTGGGAACAACTGAAATTGTATACTCATTGGAATGAAGGGTAGCAGGCAGGCAGCAACTGGTTATGAATGACTCCTGAAGTGAACGTAGATTACATTTGAAGCAATTCAGAAGAGGCAGAAGTAGAAGGATGCAAAGGAGAAATTACATGGTTTAAAGGCCAGTTGAGGAAAATTTTCCCACAATATTTCTGATGGATATAATAAAGAAGAGTTTGCATTTGTGGATGCCCTCCCCCAAAAAAAAGGAGAAGAAAAAAAAAAGGGAGGCGGGGGAAATAAAAGCTGGTCAGGCACAACTCATGACAGGAAAGAAGGACGTTATAGTTCAGTGTGAGGTACAGCGAAGTGTGATCATCAGGGAATCAAATCAGAGATGAAGGTGAAAAACAAATGAGAAAGATGTAGTGGGGTTGAATAGAAATTTAAAGAGTCTAAGCTTTGTGTGTATGGAAGAAATTAAGCAGAAATTAGCAGGAATTAAGCAGATATTGATGACAGCAATAACAAAGTGGAAAGAGCTAGGGGGAAAGTACTGGAAGCGACAGGGAAAAAAAATGCCCAGCCAAATCCTGCGTGGTCAGGGAACACAAGACAAGAGGGTGCACTAAGAAAGAGAAGTCCTGGAAGTAAGGCCAGGTAAATAAATTCAAGCCTCAGGGATATCTAGGAGCTGGAAGCAGAGAGCATGAACAAATTCCATACAGCATTACCATTTTTACACCAGCAATATTGCTCCGGAGTTAGGCAAAGTGGCCACGGACTAAAGGCAATCCATGGCTGGGGTGAACAGCAGCAGGTATAAGACTGCATGGATGTGTGAGGAGAGTGAAGGTCTGGATGAAGATTAGGGAGAAAGAATGAGAAGAGATGGTGGAGACTGCAGAGGAATGAAAGTAGGAAAAATAAGGAAAGCACAAATGAAACCATGCGGGGCAGCACAGAGAAGAGGAAGAGGATGACAAATGCTCTGTTATAAAGTTTCATTTTTGTTCCAATGAGCACACCACTAATTACTAAGAGGAATTCTCCTACTTTATTATTTATTTTATCCCATTTTCCTTATTTTCTTGTAAATGTAGATATACCCAGTGACTATGGGTTACCATAAAACGCAACACTCAAGAGGATATTTCAAAATGTTTGCAAATAACTGTTTTCCCTGCCAAACCTGACTTTGTACACTCAGATTTTTTTACCATAAACTCTGTGTTTTATGAGATTGTCTGTATATTTGGGGATTCTCTCCTGAAAATGTTGTTATTCTTTAAATATGAAGATGAAGAAAAGCAAACACATTTAGATCCTTCCTCTCAAGTTGACTGATTCTTCAACAAGTATTTAGAATAGTGTAATACAGTTCTCTCTCCAAGATATATATATCAATGAGAATAGAGTGAGTGTAAATATATAATTTGCAGCTTGAAGTCACTGCTGATGAGTAAATACATGGATTAAATTTCCTGTACTAGAATACCCAAACCTTAACTCTAGTAGAGCAGTTGTTAGTTACTTTTTCCTTTTTAACTATTTCTGATCTTAATTAGTGTAGATCTTTCTTGCCTAACCACTATCTGAACAGCAATACAATTTGCTCCAGGATTATTAAATGTGTGTCCATTTGTAGTTGGTCTTTCATTGGACTTCACAGCACCTGGATCCTCTTTCTGAATTATGACTACACTCCCAAAGACTTTGGTTTCCAAAATAGTGCTAAATGGTTTCACCAAGAGACCCCTGCAGCCACTGTAGCTCAGTGTATCATTTGGGCACTAATTTTTATAGCATTGCCTCTATGTCCTTTCATCTCAAAAGCAACTGTATTACTCCTTGTTTGCCTGCTGCTTATACTCCCCTAGATAAGTGGTGGCTCTGCTTTGCTGCCAGACAAAGTGCCTGCCTGCTATCAGCCAAAGCACAAACCTAGGAGAAAGTATAAGAAAACTTTTTTCCAAAAATTAAAAATTAGATAATTTTTTTAAAGGGGGAAAAAAAAGTTATGAGAAAACCTTTATAGTTTCCTTTCACAGGTTTAACAATGCAAATAATGAAAAGGCCTACTTCTCACCACCAGGTAGCTTCTTTGAAGCTTCTATTTACTGAATGCAATAAATACTGAGGAGTTATCAGTATCTGTTGTAATCTGGCAGTACTCTTGGACAGAGGATTGCTAATTAATTAATGGGGAACTATTGAGTCAGAACTACTTCAGAGCATGTCCCAGTTCAAACATTAATAAAGTTGCAAGCCAAGCAGAGGGCAGGAATTTATTCTTGAGATCCATCTCAAAGATGGCACTGAAATGCCCACGGCTCCTTCTACCGTGCTTCAAGTTGAAAGTGTTGAGAGCTTCCGCCTTTGCAAAAAAAGCCAACACATAAAAGATGCTTTAGTTCAAATATGCCAAGTGCATATGCAACCCCCCCCCCAAGCTAGAAAGATTTCCTCATGTTAAACCAGACCTTGACCTGAGATATACCATAATACACACCAGTCAGGCACAAAATGGGTTTCAGTTCTTAAACTAGAGATGTCTGAAAGACAATTCCACAAAAGTTATGGTCAACATAATGCTTATGGACTGGTCCAGAACTTTATTTGAAATCAAAATTTTCTAGTTGTTTGCTTAAAAACTGTTATCAAAATGATCTTTTCATTCTATGCTCAAGAAGGAGGTAGGATTTGAAGCACAATATCAGTTGCAACTAAATAACTTTTTAAATAATCAATGCCAATGCTTCTTTTATGATTTCCCTTTAAGAAGCAAGATTTGAATTTTGGTAGCAGGTGGTATGGTAAAATTTTTGAGTGCAATAATTGTACATTGACAAACACAACTGTGCACTGTAAGAAAGGCAAAAACAGACAGAATATTTACAATGACACTGAAAAACCTGGATCTGCTTTCCGTGTTTTGCATTCCTCAAAACAGTATATATAATGATAATAGATATTTATGTGTTTATATTCGCACTTACATTTGTGTACGTATATTGCACTGCAGTGGAAAAAGTCTGGGGTTTTTAAGTGAAACTGGTATTGCATTATTCTTATGCAGCTATGCTGGGGCACAATTTTTAATGTGAAATAGATGTTACAGAGGCATTTAACATTAGGCGGTCGACGGTGAAACTACACACACTTTCATATAAAATGCCATGGAACAAAGTTATTGCATTCTTCAATATTCTTGTTTGAGACCACTTCAGACTTTTGTGATCACCCTAATTCAAACTTAAGTAATAGAGTGTCAATACAACTTTCCCTTTAAGTATTGCTAAGGAGCATGCAGGAGCCCACATGTTTGCTTAACTGGCCCTGCAGCCAACACTGTTAACAATAAAACCAGAAGTTCAAACTCAGTTCCTTGCTTTCAAGTATGCCTTTCAAACAGCAAATACCAGTTTATCGTACCCCTAAAATAGGGTGCCTGTTAACCAGGAATAAATCCAACAGATCTACACCAAGGTGCTTAGCACACAAGCTACCAAATCATTTTACCAACTCATTTTTAACGCATAATTTCTACCACCAGTAACAGCTACTCACGTCATATATGTGTGTGCGTGTGCGAGTGTGTGTCTTGGAGACATGCAACCTCCCCCACCCTGTATTTTCAAGGACCGCAATATACTGCCTGCTTCCTAGTCCTGCAAATACCCTTGAAGTGGAATAATGTTTAACAGAGGGCAATGCTGCGGGAAGACTGCCAAAGAAATGAAGGGTGGGGGAAGTCAGTCAAAGCATTCTGATGAATATTTTTGTACCTCCAAAGACACAACTATTATACAAACATTGACCTATTTGTCAAGCAATCACAGTTTACTATTGCTTAAAGGTCACAGAAGTTTCCAAGATTATTAAATAATGCAGAGAGCCAAAGACCAAGGATATTATTTAAACAGTGGAGGTAACTTTTGTTAGTGAAGGACAATACGATGACAATGTCCCTTTATTATCCCTAGAAATTTTGTAGAGTTTGCAGTGTAATATAGTAATGGCCCATTTCAGCTGAAAGAGGGAACTCTGCTGCGGAAATGGGGCTCAACACTACAATAAAATTTTACCTGGGTTTTTCTCCCCTTTTGTGTACATTTGTCAGTACATGATTTATAGTTTTTTACAGGCATTTCAATGGTGCTAGGGAGTAGCAGTCTATCCACAGACATAAATGAATGCAATGATCTCTCCCTATTTGTCTTTCCAATGTGGGTTACGAGTCAGTGCAAAAAACGTTTTGCAACAATTTAGAGTACGTGCTGTGCACACATGGACAGGAATCAGTAGAGGTTTGTAAAACTCAGTATCTACTCAAGCCTCATCTTAATAAATCCTGCACCTACTGTTTCCCAATAGCTGCAGTTCCTTCAGTTCTCAGTAGGTCTTTCAGGTCACCTCTTCACGGACCTTCAGAGGAGCCTAGCTCTAGCTGCTCCCTAGGCCAGAGAATCAAGCCTGCCCACACACAGGCCAGTGCGTTTTCTCCTCCTCTGGTCACAGAAAGTTTCTGCTAAGTGACAGTCGTTGTCCTGCTGTCATTGTTCTGGAACAGAGCCACGGCTCAGGGAGGAATGACTTCGGCACAATCATATCCCAAACAACTCATCATCAAATTACTCTTGTTCCCTGCCCAGAAATACCTCTCAGTGCATTGCCCCTGCAGACGTGCCATGTTGAAGGGCTGTCACACTGTGACGTGCTCCCAGCACGGTAAAATGAAAGACGGCAAAGTTCCCTCCACCTTGCAAAATCCATTTCCTTATTATTTTACTAGTTACAACGCAGAAATCAATGTGGTCCTCAAAAGACAATTCCTTTACTAAATGGTCCTCTGACTTTCCCCATTACTGACCTCCACATCTCAGGAAACTGGTTAATCAGGGCCATCGTCAGGAGGAAGACTAAGTAGCAACGAGAGCACTCATACAAGTGGTCCCATCTGACTCAGAGAGTTGTGCTCCAGAAGCATCAGGCTCCAAGTAGCTGCCTTCTGGACGAAGAGATCGAGAAGGGCGTGTTCCCCCATTTCACTAAGCAGCCACAAGGTTGTTCTGATATCTCCAGTGGGCTGGACCTGGGAACTTCACCAGAAACCACAAGCAAGATAACATAAAAGGTTTTGTTCCACTGCTGAAATAATCAATAGTTCTCTTTACATCTAAAAAGTGCAGTCTTGTATAAATTAGAAGATTATGGAAGCAAATAATTGCTGACAGAATTTCTGATTTAAACAAAATTCCAATAAGAGCAGAGTCATGAATTTGGATGGATTCTACCACCCAGTGCAATATTTCTGCTTGATGGTGTTTGGCTACTGTTAGTTTATTTTTAGGAACATTTATTTTTGGAAGAGTTACCATTAATAGTCTGCTTGTATGCCAAAGCGAGAGGGTCTTCAGTGACAGATTCAAGAAAAGAAAGAAAAAGAGGAGCCTTCAGAGGTCTAGTGACAACTAAAATTTCAGTCTCATTCCCCTGCAAATCATGGCTGTGAATAAATACACACACCCCTCAAAATGTCTATAGGTCACTTAAAACAAGATGAACAAAAATATTATCTTCCTTACATGAAAGACAGCTAGCTGCCAAGAAACTTTTGGTCATATCACAGGGCACCTGAGGTTATCATTAAGAACAAAAAATAAGCTTTAAAAACATCACCAATAAAAAGACAATATCTTTGGTCAATAATTTCACATTACACATGTAACTACCTCACAATGGTCCTGTCATTCCAAGAAGCACCATTTCTCCTGGAAACCCAGTCACTATCTCAAGTGATTTGTGGCGCAGACAGGTACCTAAATAAATCGGTGGAAGTTTTGCCAGAACCAGAACCTCGCCTCTGACCTTACAGGTGAAGCAAGATGCAGGAGAAGAAAGAGTTCATTATTCATGGGGCTGACAGATACAGAATTATGCCTGGTAAGCCCAAAATACAGTCTTGAGAGTCACTTTCCTGCTGAAAACTCCAGGGCATTTGAAACAGCATGCAGTAACTTTATTTCTTATCCCCGTATAACACAAGAGTTGAGCATTCATTTGTATACCCTGCAGACTCCTCAAATAAGCCATTGCTCGGGGCACCGTCTGCCAGACCCACCCTTGACTTCCCTATGATCTAGGTAGAAAAAAGCATGAAATGAAAGCCAGAAAGTTCACCTATCTGGATGCAACCTGATGGGACCGCAGTGGGCATGTCTGTGCTGGCAGCAGCAATCCCCATACCAGCTCAGTGCAATGCCAGCAGGAGATACCATATCAGGTCATGAAGGCAGGAGATCCATATTCACAGGCTATTGCACCCAAATATCAAATCCTCTCTCTCAGCATCCAGCAGTAACACGTGGCACAGACCAGATGCAGCACTGCACCCCAATGGATCGTACAGCTCTGCGTGGTACCCAGACCTCACTGCTGCTGGCTTATCTCAGTAAAGACAGGGAAATATTTAGAAAGGTAAATTGATGCAGGGGAATTTAATAAACCTTGAACCTACATGAAAATAAGACCAAGCTTCTCTTAGTCTGTCTTATACTCAGTGTTCAATAAAAAAAATAAAAAAACCCAAGCAATCTGTAGCATATAAATCATGACTTGATAAATGTAGGTCCTTAGAAGCCAGTTGTGTAAATACGGATACACCTGCAGGCCCTGATAACCAGATTAGCAGCAACAGCTGCCAGACCACGCAGCAACAACCAAGAGATGTTGTGTCCTGGCCAACGAAGTTTCCAGATTGACTCTCAGGTGCTTCCCGTACATCACTGTTAGCGAGAACAATGCATCTTGAAAGTAGATGAGCTTCATTGATCTTCAGAATTTAACTTTTTTCTTCTTGGATGTATACAATGAAGTTTGACACTAGCATTAGTTCACAGTATCTCCACTGTACAAAGGGATTGGACTTTGTCTGCTGGCAGCTGGGAAGGATTTCTGAACAGAGGAGGAAAAAAAAAGGTGTCTGGGTTTGGTATGACCTCATATTAAAAACCTTATCCTTATTGGATAAGAACCCAGATCAACTGATTCATAGCTGTCCTGCCACACTTGTTCTTATTGATGATTAGAAACTAAAATTAATGTTACTTCTTGGCAAAACTCCATTTGAATCACACAAAAAATTCTGATGAGCCTCAGAGTGACCAGTAATACAAGCTAGATCCAAAAGTACACAGAGGAGGCACAGACTTGGGGATGTGGGGGAAAGCGAGCTGTCTGTGTTAGGGAGAGAAGCTTTCTGTCCCCACAAAACTCAGAAAACAAGTCTGATGTTACTAACTGCACTTCAGCAATGTGCTTGCTATTCTTTCTAGAAGCAGGGAAAGACAGTTCATAGAAAATACCATAAAATCTGGAATTTTCTGCACTGTTGGGGCTGGGGAGCTGAGCAGGATCCAGCACAGTCCCATCGCTCGTCAACAGTGCCTTCCAATCAGGGCTGATGCGGTGGGCAGAGCGAGGGGTTGGTAACAGGGTCCACTGGCAGCCCCCAACACACCGAGCCATGGACCAAGGTCAAGGGCCATCCAAGCAGTCCAGCCAGGAGCAGACGGAAACAGGGCATGGGAAAGAGCTGGAGACCTGCACTCCTATGGCATTGCTGGGACATGGTCTGACAGGCCTAGGCTGGGCTGAAATCAGTGCCCCCAGGACCCTAACAGCTTCCTTTATTGGAAAATATTTGAAGACCTCTACAGCCTGATATATGTGAGAACTCTCCCCCAAAAGACCCACGCATGAACCAATTGTCCATGAACTTCTCTTCCATGATGGATATGAGGATTTAGACAAAAAATCTTGGGTGTCTAATCATTTCTAGTGATTCAGATTACTCCCTTTTTGGCAAGAACAACTACTTCAACTTACAACAATGCAAAAATGATACAAGTTAAAATTCTGATGGCGTAGTGAAAACAGACTGGACGTCTGGTCAAACCAAAATAACTGAAAGACTTGAAGGATTATTGGATGCTGGATGTCTGTTTTCTTCATCTGAAAGCTCTAGAATGGAGATCCACAAATATGGGCTCTGCTCCACTGGTGAGCTGGTGTGAGGCCCATTCAGCCCTCACATTTCCAGCTAAGTGTCACCGCACTGAGACACATTGCTGGAGAATAATAATCAATATGCAGCAGAGAAATTGTTTTATTATAGGATGTATTGTAACATGTTGTAAAGATATGTAAAAAAATAATTTAAAAATACTTAAAAGATGATGCTAGCTTGTTGTGGCCTGTTGAAAAGCAGTTACAAATGGGAGTACTCACAATAGTTCATACATGTCTCTGCATGTTAGAACAGCACATCAGAGAATTTATTTATTAGGAAAAAAAAACGAACTCTGCTAAGTCATTTAGTTCTTATAAAGGTTACCGTCATTTACTATTTTGCCAGATTTTATAAGGCACAATACCAGATTGTCACATGGGAAAGGCTTGCAGATTCAAGTCCTTATTCTTCCCTCTAGCGAGTGCTGGAACCAGCACATTTGGGACACAGGGGTTACGTCAAAGCCTTCCAACTCTTTGAACGATAATTACCATACCTGCATAATCACATGGTCTACCTTCTATGCATTCATGTTAAGGAGAGGACATTAATCTAACAAACGCCCAGCGGCTGACATTTTTTTTATATATATCTAATAGTTCTCTATAAGATAGAGCACTCCACCTAACAGCTGCAGAAAACTCCTTGCCACATTCCCAGTCCCTCCGTGGAAAGAGCTGCATAATGTTTTTCAGACCTGCCATACTAGGTAGGAGTGTTCTGCTGGAGGATATGATGTTGTTGATTGTCACCTTCTATTGTTTCAGTAGAGAATCTAGACCACTAGTTTATTATAGGTTATACAAGAATTACAAAAGGTAGCAAATAAACAATGCCCTAATAGAATGATTTATACTCCAAAACGCTTGAGAGTGCTTGTAAATATGTCTAGAGGTCATCTAAAACAGCTGTCTGGTTCCAGCGGATACTATGTGCTGACATTTATGATCTAGGTAAGACTCTCCCCAGCAAACAAACCACAAAGACAACAGTGGATACAGGAATACCTGCAGCTTTTGGGGTAGTAGGCTTAGAAGAGCTATTTCTCTCCTCAGCATCTGGTTCAGTATCCAAAGAGACTACAGAGCCATGCATCAGCAATGTTCTCCTCTTCAGTGTCTGTATAAAGATTTGGTTGATGGGCAGGGAAAGAATCAAATCAAATGGCACATACCAACTGGCCCTTTCCCAACAGCTGTCCCTCTTATCTCAGTCCAAGTTTTCAAAGCTGGAATCATATGGAAATCTCAGCAATGTCTGGATGTCCAAACAAGCACTTTGGTGGACCACCTGCGGTCTCTTTCTGTGCAATACACTAATGGCCAAGATGCTGTGACCTCTCACATGAGCTGCAGACCCTTAGCACTGCCATTTGTGCCTTTGGCTCCTTCCATCTGGATTACCAAGGTCTACTCTGCTTTGGCCCTTACGACACAGCACTTGCTTTCTGTCTCTTTCTGGGTGTAATTCTAAATACAAGCTTTTATCTCTAAACTCTCCACCTGCCTTGTGTATTAGATCTTTTATAGTGCTGAGCTGCCAGACTGTTGAGCTTTGGACATTAGAAGCAAGAGTCCACTGGAAGAGAGTGCTCTTGGGTACAATTCCAAGCATGCCCACGTGCCCCAGAAAATGGTGGGACAAGAGAAGTATTTCGATGGAGAGATCAGGAAAATTACAGTGTCTAAACAGATAAATACAAGACACTATTCTTGGTCTGCTACCAAAATCAATACCCATATATAGCTGGACTGAGATCAATTTATGTTCCCATGTTTCAGAGACCTATTGACAAAGCGTGTGTTATTGTAATACTGTGTTTTATTAACCTATGTTCAGAGAACCTTATACTTCATTAAAAAGCCATTGTCAAACAGATTCTATAAATGGATAATAGCCCTAATAAATTTTATTACTTACTGTAAAATCAGTTAACATAAACAATGCACATTAAGCAAGTCCTTTTACCTAAAGAAAACAGATCACAACTATTTTCCTCCAAGATCTAATTAGATTAAGATTTCAATTTCAAAACAGAAGAAAATAAGCCTTTTACCTGGGGGAGATCTGGCTATAAGTCAGTAGCATACTTGTTGTGTTTTTTGTTTGGTGTTTTTGTTTATTTGGTTTTTTTTTGTTTTATCAAATGGCAAATTTGCCCAGGTACTAAACAAAAGGAGCACACTATTGATAGTACCTACTTAAAAGTAAAAACTCGGCTAAGCATCAAAACATCAAAAGATCAATTGTTTGCATTTTTTAAAACAATTATATGGTTTTCTTTAATGTTTCATACCACACAAATATTTTTACAAACATGCTTGCATGTATGCATACAAATGTTAAGGAGCCATAGATCCTACTGTCAGCCTCTTCATTTCATATACTTCTAACTATGACACCTAAATAAGTTCTAAACCCAAATCCAGCCTAGGCAACCCTTGAAACAGCATTTTGATCTGGGGGAACAGGGCTTTGCATTAGCACTGTAATGGAGGCGTGAAGTCGCATAAGCTCTTTGAGATTCAGTTTGTTACCTGTAAAATGGGAGACTAATTACCTCCAACTGCTGAGCATGTTACTGGTGTAAGAGACCTCAAGTCAATTGAAACCAAGGAGAGTCCCCACTACATTTGGCAGGGCTTGGGCCCTCACTGTTTAAGCAGCACAAGAAATGGAATTTCCCTGGCAATCAATATGCTGCCACTGCAGCAACAGATTGACATGACAGGGTGAAGGATCTTGATATGAGTCTGATCAGTCTCATGGTACCTGGTTGATGCAATCTGATGGCATCTGGCTCCACTGGGGGTGAAGGGGGGTTGCGTGGTGAAAGTAGTGATTGACTTTGATGTTGTTTCTGGTAGCCTATTTTCTGTGACGCCAATTAACGGACATTTGGAAATCTGTGCATGCCACAGGCTCCACCTGTGCCTGCCTTTCTCCCTGCAAGGGGCTATAAGGCTAAACTCTCTGGTTGCACATTTCTATGAATGGGCCAATTGCAACGAATATCACTTGGGCACGTTTGAGGGGCTGCTTTAACCTTTTCTGTGAAGGGGAAGACACTCAGCGAGCCTTAACGCGAGAAGGAGGCAATAAGGAACCACAGGTCTTCTGCTGGGAGCCATCTTTCATGTCTGTATGTCCAAGCATCAGCCTACCTAGGAGCTTTGTAGCTCATCACTGGGTCTAGACTTCTACAACTTGATGACAGCTCTTATCAGCCAGAGTGAACCTCCTCCCTGCAGCTTCAGTCCCAGGTTACCTTGCATCCCACCAGCCCACATCATGGGAAGAGCCAGGGTGGAGTGGTCAGCACCATCTGTCTAAATACACTTATAACACTCTCAGATGTGTCAAACTTATGCCTAGTGTGCCCAACTCATTTTTACTGAGGTCCTCCAAGAGCTTTCACCAGATTCTCTTGGTTTTACTGAGATAGGAGAAGAAAGTTTTACTGAAGTTTGCTTAAAAGAAAGCAGTCCTTGAGCTCTGGGAGGACAAAAGTGTTGTCTTCATAGCTGGGATCTGCTTCAGTGCTGTCTACCAATTCCCTATGAGACCAGAAGCAGTGTGGTAAGTGCACAATCCCCTGCAACACCGCGGGAGTGACTCATGCCTGGGACAGCAATGAAGTACAGGCTGAGTTTACTCGCAGTCCAGATTCCCCCATTATTCCCACGTTATCATTAATATTCCAGATCTTCTCAAAGTCAAAACAGCAGAACATCTTTGTTCTCATGAGAAATCCAACAGCTCGGGGGGGCACAAACACCATCTGGGGAGAAATCCAAACTCGAGGTGTTTAGCTGAAAATAAGCTCCCCTTTCATTTTAATTTACTCATCACGTAATTGGGGGGAAAGGGAAGTGGGAAATATTGGTGAGTGGTGAGAAAGGAAGAAAGGCAAATTCTGTACTCTGCTGACTGATGGAAAGGATGATATGAAGGGGCAAAATTTCTGTGCACTAAGGCTGGTAAGGAAAAAAGAGTTCCTCTCTACAGAATATTTAGGGGGGAAAGTCCTTTTTTAACTTTCAGAAGGAGGTAATGTTTTGAAGTGCCTTTAAATAAAAGTGTTTGAGTTTTGGTCTCCAGATTTTAGGCAAAGACTGAGAAGAGGAGGAGGTGATGGAATGAGTGAGGTGGAAGAAACCCCTGTTAATGCTCCAGATTTCCTAAGAGTAAAAGTGACAGAACAACCTTGTTCTTATGATAAACCTAACAGGTGACTGTAGAAGACATATCAGCAGAAAACAAATCAACCTATTGTAAGATAACATTGTATGGGGATGGATTCTCCCCTCAGGACACTACACAGCAAAGAACCTAACAGCATGTTTTATTCTTGCTGAAGATGTGTTAAAGCAGCGGTTCAAACCTTACAAAAAAAGGGAAGAACAGTTCTGGAGCAGTTCTCTGCTACTTCAGTTTTTCACTTTATCTGACCCGAACCAGAATTCAGGCCTTGCAAAATCACTATCTATACTGAGCTCTGGATTTCAGAGTTCCAACAATTCCTCCATCGATTCCTATTTCCATCAGACTTGGGCATTTCTCTAAAACCATGTACTACACATGTACCTTGCAATCTCGACTTTCCCACAGTACTCTACTTCAGGCTGTAAATCACTACCATAGTCTCACTGAAGAGAGGTTTCAATACATAATGTGGATTCATCTTTTGCTTTTCTTAAAAGCAAGCATAAAATGAACATTTGAAAATTGACTATAGTATATTTGTAGTGTTGCAAGAGTGCCACTCCTCCTTTTGCTATGTTTTTTATCAGCACCCTTCCACAGACCCACACTGCGTATGACCTCCCTTGCATTTAGCTTGCTGAAGGAGAGGAGCCGGCATCACACAGCGGGGCTGGAAGAAGCCCTATGACATCACCTGCGCTATCTTTCTTCCCCAAGGTATCAAAAGAAGTCATTTAAGGGCACTCTGATAGATCAGAGATAGCCACCCAATTTGTTTGGAGAAAGTATATGAAAGCTTTCCTACTTCAGAAGACCAAAAAACCAGGCTAAACTTTTCAGAGTGATAGTCTTATTTAATGACAATTCCTTTTCTCATTCAAACTCTAAACTTCAAGAAAACCCTTTCTCACATGACTTTTGGTCTCATGTTTATCAGGGAATCGTGTAAGAAGAGACATTGAAAGATTTCGAACTTACAGAAACTATCTGTGCAAGACTGAACTTAAGCAAAGATGAAAAATCAAAAGTGGGCAGTTGTGTTCTTGTTTATCCCAATCTCACCCCACCCACACGGTAGCAAAACAGGCATCACGCTGAAACTTTGTAGCAAGAGGCTACTGTGTGGGCTTAGAATAATTTAAGAATTGTCAGCCTGCTTCTTGGCTTCTAGCTATGAAGTAATGCTCTATCTAGAGTGCGGCATGCTGAAGGACTCATTACAGGCTTTAAAGCCGTCTCATTTTCAATTATGAATATTAAAAATAAATGCTCTGACTCCTGTGTTATAATAAATACTCTGGGTTTTGGTTTGGTTTGTTGTTTTTTTGAGGTCTATTTTTAAAGACACTTTCATAACTTATTCCTGAGTTAGTTCCCAAAAACCAAACACTGTTCCTGTTTACATCAGGGAAATTCCCAGAGAAAAAACTAATCAGACCCAAGTTAATGAAAACAACACCCCCATTTAAAACAAAGCCCTAGCCTTAAACAATCTTCTCACATTGCCTGCTTGTATATATCCAAGACAAAATTTTATAGCCTGCACGTTCCAACTTTACAAAAAAAATCATGATTATTTATTTATGCCCTTTTTGTTTAAGAAGTTAAATCCCCAGAGCATCTCAATTTAGATCAAAAGCAAGCTACCAAACTTCACCTGGCACACCTGTGCTGTGTGATTTCTTAATTACCTGCCTAACATTCCCAGAGCTACAAGGCAGAGATGCAGGACTCATTTAGCATATATTCAGATCTCCAAAATGCAACTCATGCAGCAGAGCCTTTCCAGAATGCCTGAGGTGGTAACCAGCGCTAAACAATCCCGCATCTCCACAGACACTTGCCTTTCAGCAAATTGCTTTCTCACAGGTTTCAGAAATCAGGGAGCTATCGTGGGGTGAGAAATCTGGGGAAAGGGATCGATTTATCAGTTTCTTGATGAAGGTTTTCCCTTGTCTAGCAGATGACATGGAGTAGCCATATGCCAGTAGACTTGAGCCTTGCTCCACTAAGACCAAAGAGTAGGACTAAGTCTGTTAACTGTGATAGCTACAGGTTGTTACTACTTACGCTTGCTACACCACTGCCTAGGGACCAGGGGAGAGCATGGCCATCCATGTTAGACACCAGACAAGACTTCAGTTGGCAGTCCTGGGCATGGAGAATATCTAACCTAAAGAGACATACTCAAAGCAGGAGAATGTGGTATGACAAGGACGAGGCTGATCTGAGGGAGCACACATTAAGTTTTTGCCGAGACAGCTCCTCTTCTTGGCTACAGGATGCTCCTACACATTGATGAGAAACCTGGCTCATGTGTTAGATGTGACTGCCATTTTGCTTAAAACCTGGGCTGGCCATTGACATGCCGTTGTCTTGTTGAGGAACATGCACACTTGGTCACAGATGGGCTCAAACTCACCTGTAATGTTCATTTTGTACACGTACTGACACTTCTGTACATGCAGGAGAAGATCAGTCATCTCTTCAACCTCCCTAACACTGAGCACTTGTAGTGGTGTGTCCTCATGCATGCACAGTTTTATATTTTAATTGGGGATTGACCATAATTTTTCATTTATAGTGGTTTGGATAGCAATTAGGCATCAAACATTACAGCTTCTTTGGCCATTTGGCAATAGTGTAATTTTATTAATTGGACAAAGCACTGACTCTGCTACCCTGAACGTAATTTAAACTGCCAAGAGTTGAGGGCATCTCTGTTGGTACAATGAAAATATACAGCTCTGGCAGGAAGCTAAAAGTCAGCATTAGTATTAATAGTTCATGTGTCTCCACAACACACAAAAGCCCCCACACAGAAGGCCCAGTACAATCAGGACTCTTTACATGCAACTGATGAGACAGATGACTTGAACAATTCACAAGCTAAATAGATGCAGTAAGTGGGACAGCAGCCTTTCATTTACAGGCAATCATTCATTGTGACCCACCATTAATGGAGACAGAAAACAATAACTTTTGTTACAAAAATGTGTGTCTTTTTATTAAAGAATTCAGGAGAAAAATCTTTTTAGTTATTTACTTCAAAATTCAACTTTTCCTTACGAAACATTTTCTTTGCCAGGAAAATTGCCCAAAATTGCCACGTCCCAGGTGGGATCAGAGACATTCTGAGAAGACTTTGTGCAGAACCTGTTTCAAGCAAAAAGAAGTCTCCAGTGGCAACACTCTCCTGATATAAGAGCACATGAGCCAGTGAATTTCAACTTGTAAAGTCCTCAGTGCATGAAAATTTCAAATAATTTTGCAGTGGAGATTGCAGGGCCTCTTACAATTAATAAAACCAAGGAAAGGTTCAGACACACGGAGATTTTGTTAATCAAGAAACTACTTAGTATTCTACTTTTCATTTTAGAACTTCAATAGACTCTTGAAGACTCAACCAACAAGACTTGTCATTGTGCTTTGAAATCACATCATTTTTTAGAAATAAGATGAAAAATCCTGGGATATGGTGATGTGTTTTAAAAGTTGTGCTTCATAGCAAGGCACTTCCCAGATTTCTCCATGCAATAGAAAAATAACCTGAATTATCAACAAGAAATCTGTCTGGTAAAAGATAATGAGGAACACCTGTTGGTCTACTGGGAGAGACAGTGGAAAAATGGGTGGGAATTTCCAGCTTTAAATATGCCGCCACTCCCACAATATTCAAGTCAACAGAAAAACCTGTCAGCAGAAGGTCAAAGTTATTAGTAGATTATTTTTTTCATCTACAGAGAGGTAGATAAGATCCCCATAATTTCACAGACATTATTTAGTATTTTCCAAAGTTCTCACGTTAAGCTAATTTCTCATATAGAGCCTATCTTTTGGAGCTATATTTAAAGTCTTGTAAGACCACCATGCACCCACGACTAGGTGCTAAGTCAGCAAGGGCTCAGATTCACAAAGTAATTCAGTTTAAAAAGCATCTTATAAATCTTAACACTGGATAAATGTGAAGGTGAATTAGGCACAATGCATACGAGTGTCATAGGCATTGCTGGTAGCACAAACAATTACTGAGATTACTTGATTCTTCCCATTTTAGGCTCCCAGTATGCCAAAACTTCAGATGACTAGACTGCACTCTGACGTGTCAGACACTTGTCTGAACTTTAAAAATCTTCTTCGGAAAACTTCAGCCAAAATAATTCAGCTATTTCCAAGAACAAGACCATGGAAAAATACCTGCCTTGTCCGTGTTAAAACCCTGCGGTAACCTCCATTTTTTCAGAACTTTACTGCCTGTATGCTTTGGAAAAGATACTTCAATTTTGACATTAAGATATGGCTTGTCCCTGAAACACAACCTTTATAACTTCCATACAAATCTACACCACGGAACCATTGCAGCCATTAGAAAACCGCAGGTCACAGGTGAACAGTGGACATTTCTGCAACCTCAGTCATTCCCTTGGAGGTACATCCACAACACCACTATTTCAGGTTGAAGCTAAATAGATCTGACACTGTTCCTGCTCTGAGTAACTACAAGATATTTTCAGTCATTTTGGGATACTCAAGATACAAGTGGACAGATTTACCCATGCTTTCAAACTTCTTGCTGGACATTATAGAAACAGGTCTCTCAGTTGGAAGTGGGGGAGGAACAGGGAGAAGACAGGGGCCAGTGAAGAAAACTAAACTGAGGAACAGACTGGAAACCTAAAAGCAGCCTGACGTTTGTTTGGGGAGATGGAGAACATGGGGAGGCTACAGCTTAATGCCAGTTGTGTGGGAGGAAACACAGTACGGGGAGCCACAGAGAAAGGGGACCTTGAATTATGGCTGGGAAAGACTATTCAAACTATGAAGATCTGAGGGAGGACTAAAGATGACAGAGCAAGATGACTGGGACTTCTCCAGCAACAGAGAAATCTGAAAGACACTGGATGTGGCTGGTCCAAGAGGTTAGGAGTAGTTAAGTGTTCCTGTCCCAGGCACAGTAAAAGCGGTTGCACCTAGAAAAATAGGACAATATCGAAGTCCCCTTATGAACTTGGTGTGGAAAACACAGTTTTGGGGCTTTGTCCATCCCTGCTGCCCTGAAATGCCTGCAAGATCCACCAACAATGTGACCAGCCTACCTCATAGAAAACAAGCTTCTTAGTGTCTTTAGCACGACCATGGTAACTAGTGATTATTGACTTTGCTACTCTATCAACTGAAGTAACAGAGGTTTGAGTGGCCAACACAGACTCTAGCCCCTCTGGCTCTCCTGGGAGTCACTGTGATCCTGCACAATGAAATGCCTTTTTTGGCAGTCTACTATTTTTTTTTTTAATATGGGAAATTACACACCTCAAACTGTGTTAAAAGAATCTTGCAGTTGCAATCAGATGTGAGGTAGTGCCAGAGTCAAATTGCCTCTCCAGCCTTGATTCAATCCCTTTTTGCATATGCATTACCTTTAATAGCATGATCATACACTTCTCCCTCCTGCAGGGCATAAAATGGACAGCACCAATGATAGACGGGAGGATATAACAAAGGCAAACTGCTGCCCAGAGGGTATGGACTTTAAAAACTAGATGTCTTATAATAGAAAAAAAAAAAGGATTCAGGCGCAGTAATAAGAGATGCACTGCAGCATGGCCGTTCCCCAGGTATGACCTGGCGTGCAGGTATCACATCGGGGAAGGCAATAGAAGGTGGTTACAGCTCACTGCTTCTCTCACTAAATCTGCTCCTAGGGCTTACCAGAAGAAGGAGGATGGTTTCACCACTGTCCTTGAGAGCTGGTTGTATTTCTGCTGTTCAGCTCCTATCCAAAGCTAGGCAAGCAATTTAAACCAGCTCTTTCTCTCACAGTTATAAATTGTACAGCTTCATTTTCTGGGTCCCTGACTAGATACTGTAGGGTCCCTGAGCTGCAGAAGTGCTGAGCACTCACAGTCAGCTATCACATAAAGTATGGCTCCGTGCTGTGCAAAGTCAAATTCTAGCAGAAACTGGGCACTCAAATTCAGCAAACGTTTCTGGCCTGCCACCATGCCCCACCTGTGGACTCAGGTTAATGCCGTATCTCATCTGATGGGCTGCTGTGAAAATAAATCCATTATTTTTTGTGACAGTTCCAGACAGCAGAGAGCTGAAAGCTGTAGGAAAGCCTAGAGAAAAATAATAATGCTGAATTCAGAACAGAAACTGGCAGGAGGGAGCAAGAGAAGACTCGAGGTCACACGATGAATAGCGAAAGGAAAATGAAATACTGCTTGCTCATTAAGGGAACATGGGCCAATGTGTGCACTGAAAGAGGAAGGGAAGCAGCAGAGGGACCAATGTAGATCTGTAACTAAGAATTACAGTCCACGCATTATGCTGAAAGTAACCAAATTAAGAATGCAAAGGTAACCTTAATTCTGCTATTCCTTGACTTTTGTGGCTTGACTTCACAGATTAGCTAGTGCACTTTTGATGAAGACTGGTATTTGGGGGGTTTATTTGTCTGTGTGTATTACCTACAACCATAATTTAAAGAATTTAACATTTAAAAGTCACTGAACTCTATCATTACAACAACCCGCGTAAATTCCACTACAAAAAATATAAATGCTTTGCATCTAGCCCTCAATGAGCAATTGCAGTTGAAACTTTTCCTTTATTATTCTTCCTGATAGTGGAGCTTGTATTGTCACATGGGACACTTGAGGAATAGGATTTAAGTTAAAAGGAACCAGCTTTTGATTCTAAGTTAGAATAATTTGTACCTAGGAAGAATGTGTAAAACTCCAGAAAGAAAGTTTTGATTTGATTAAGAAAAACAGTAGCTATAATAATTAGAGAGAAATATAATTTCACATCCAAATTTAGCTTTGGAAAGTTGAGTATATTAACAGATTTATTGCTTTTCCTGTTTTCTATTTTTGCAGCAAATATCTTTATTATTATGTTCCTTGCAGCCACTTTTGGCATCTAGCTTGTTAGTACATGACTTTAACTGTAGCTCCCATTGAAAACAGTATTTTTTCAGGATTTTTTGTCACATCATTAATATTTTCATTCAAAGATCATACATCTTTACTTCAAATAAAGCATTCAACCATACAGTAAACATCTTGTTGACCCCACTTACTAACAACCATTGACAGTAAAAGACTGAATGATTGCATAGCACCTGCCTTAACCTTCAAGGATATTTAGTTATATTTCATGTGCTATCAATTTTAACTCCTCTCTCATATTCAGAGCTTTAGTGCCTGAGCCTAGCCATAGTGGTTTTTTGCAGACCTGTTAGATGTCATCACCCTTCAGTACTCAGATTTGTTTTGGCTCTTAAGCATTTCTTTAATTCTCTTTACAAGGAAACAAAATCTGATCCTTCATAAAACTTCAGCTGTTAGGACGAAACTGCATCGACAAGAAGAGGAAATTGATAGCAAATGTTTATCCAGCCCACTGTGAGTGTGTGGTGGTTTCCCCAGCTGCAGCCAGTCCTTACAGGATTTCAGTTTTTATGGCCTGTGGCTGTTAAATCTTGGCTCTTTACATAGTATATACATATCAAGCACGTATACTCCCTTAACCCACTTCAGTTATTAGGTCGTAAGTTGTACCTTAACCCTCTTTGACTGGGGCCAGACCTCCACTGAAGAAATGGTGGTGACAGCTTTAGCTGTTACTAAGTCTTCAGCTGCTTGTTACTTCTTTGTTCACCTTTACCATCTCCTGAACAACTCCTGCAAGACAGATTGGATTATTTTGATTGGTTTGAAATGAATGAGGGGGAAGAATCTTCCATAACTTTAAACAGCTGAAAATTGCACATCAGGAACACTTTTTGTTCTTCCAAAACTCTTCTGAGCAAGAGTTAGGGTTGATGAAGTTCCTTCCTGATGTCTCATTCCAGCCTTGGGGAACCTCACTTTGAGGTCCTGGACCTTTTGAGTCAAATCTAGCACAAAAAAAAGCAAGGCACACAAAATCACCGATTACTTTTTAAACCATAGATGTGGGTTTGTCAACTTGAATTAGGGTTTCAGCTTTTCTTAGTGAAGTGAGCATTAGTTTGGGGTTGAAATGAAAACGGTTTGCTAAAAAGGAGGTATCTGTTAGAGGGTGAGATTATATCATCCTGTCTATTTTAAAAGCATGAAATTTAATTTAGGACCCTAATCCGGATACAGTTAATAGTATTGAAAGGTGGTGAACTCAACAGAGAAATTAAAATGTAATCAGTTTTGCTGCCTTCATGTCTTCTTCCCATTAAGTTACTCCTATTTAAGAAGAGATATCTGAATCATTAGCTAACACTCCCTTCTGCCACAATTTTTCACATCCTTGAAAATGTCTAGCAACAACGTACCTTGAAAGGATCAGCAGTGGAGCACTGATACGAACAGCAGGGTATTTTTATCCTTTGAATAAGGCAATCAAACTTCCACCCTTCTTTATCCTCTCTTACCTCTGCATGGTTGAAATATTAGAGCCAACCTCATCAAAATAATCTGAATGGAAAGTCAGGATCCTTTCATAGCCCAGAAATATTACTGGAAGTACAGAAAGCTCATCTTTACAAAAATTATTAGATCTCAAGTTTGCTTCCTGCAGAAAGGTTAAAGGGCCTACATCCAATTAATAGTATGTATCTACTCCAGTCCAAGACATAATTTAGTTGTGACTATACTTTATTGTACCCCGGTCACTTTTAGACTATAACTACTATGGTTCTGTTTTTGTTTTATCCTAAGTATGTCTTTGGTTTAAGTGTGATTATCTTCAGGTTTATTCTGAAGCTTCTTAAATAAACTGTGCAAAAGCAGTACTTGAATTGCCACGCATACGAATGTTTGTGGGTTTTATCATTATGCAAGATTTGTATTTAGAAACAGGAACTAACTTTCAAAATTTTTTTCATTGATTTAAGAACTCATTTGAAAGGACAGGTGTCTTAGCTAGAAGTTTTCCTTCACTTTTTCAAATTATTTTTCCTCTTTTATAGCAAACAATATTATGGTTGTAATTAAAGATTCCATCAGTCCTTGGCTGCTCCTAAATGCAGGACAGGCTTCTCTTAGTGGTAGTTTTACCTTTTGCTTCATTAGGAGTAAGGACAGACTTGTAAATTGAGTTGAGGCATAAAACCTCACCTTGAAAAAAAAGAGGAGCAGATGCACAGAAATTACAAGGTGGTTTGTTCTTCAGCACTGACAACCAACCTTCAGGACTGCAAAACACCCTCTGAGTCAGTGTTTCCCATTTCTGTGTCGCTCCACGCCTGGAGGGCTGAGCAGTGAGCTGACTCACACCAGCAGCAGAGGACAACCCCTCTAAACTCTACCTGATGGACCATATATTGACTCACAGGACCAGGGTCCAGGGAGTTCAGCTATTCCTGGCCTTCACTCACCCTTTCACCCAGGTAGGAAGGAGTCAGTGGCGCTAACCTAGACCCGGAGTCAGGATAGCTTGTGGGAATGGAATGGGGGGCTCTGGCTTTGACTCAGCTTCTCATCCAAAGGGACTCACACAAAGGGGGTTTACACCCCTGAGCTTCAGCTCCCATCCTAAATGAGTCCCAGACCTTTGTCCTGATCCCTTTGCTTTCCAGAGGAAAATTTGCAGTCTGCAAACCCTGGGACTGGCTCCTGGAATGTCCAGCTTCACTGGATCTTCAATTCCAGCAACGAACGTGGTGACGTTTGGCAAACCCTCAGAAAACAGTAATGAAAGTCCAAATTCCCATCTGTTCCCACTGACAGCTGTATTTCCAGACAGGCTGTTGCTTATTCTGTGCCATCCCTGTACAGAGGGGAGGCCAGACACAGCCTTGTTCTCACCTGTAGCCTTCAGAGCCACCTTTGCAAGCTGCCAGACTGTAAGATGAGAGGCCAAGTCATGACATTTAGATGAATGCAGAAAGCTGAGGTATTTTTCCCTTCCTTCAGCATAGGGATCGCTTGCTATCTAACTTCCCATGCCCTCCTCCCAGGTCTTCATCCTGCCAGACTAGGGGAGAGGAAAAACAACAGTCCCATGAGCAAGCTCTTGTCCACAGACATATGTTTTACTCTTCCCATACAGCTTCACAGGCCACTGTGAAGTTCAATGCAATGACACAGCCCCACGGCTTGTGCATAGCAATGTTCTGGATCTTTTTATATATTCTTTGTGATTTCTCAAATAAGATAACAGGCTTTACAAAACCTACACGCACTGAAAAAATACAATATATACACTTTTTTCCTTTGACAGTTCCTCTGCTCCAGCAGTAAAAGGAGAGACATAAAAAGCAGGTGTTCATGAACTGTGGCATTGAAAATACTCTGTGGAAAGGATACATGTTAATCTCTAAAGAAGGTGCCACAGGGAGGAATATTTTTATAACCCAAGAAAATGTTAAAGTAAGTTTAAATTTTACCACAAAGTCCACCCTCCCTATTTACTGTGTGAGGCGATATATCACCTCTTTGTGAGCAATAAAGATAAATTGTGTTTTAAGGCAGGACTATGAGAATTACAATGTGGGTACAACTGTCCCTTCCCTTTGAAGCATTCCTTTTCTTATCATTTCACATATAAAGTAGAAATGGGAATACTGGAAGCAATCCAGGCTTGTAAGAGATCGAGGCTAAAGAAAGTAGAGTTCTGTTCTCTCCCATGTTATAACTGTACTGCTTGTACTTGAGCAAATTGTTTAATACCTTCCATTCTTCCCTGGAGACAACATGTAAATAATTATAAATCTTATTAATACCTCTGCGAAAGTGCACTTTGATTAACCCAAATGAACTATGTAAGTCTTGGGGTTTATTATTAGATTTATGTATTATGTATATTGTGTAGTTATGGTCAAGAAAAAAGGAAGTCAAATTGCAATTTATGACATGGTACTTCTCAATCTCCATGGTCAGAAATGGTGGCTGCCAGTGTATCGGTGGGTTTTGAAGACCTTCTCTCATTTGAGGGAAGAGTGATGCACTAAGCCCTTATTAAAAAAACCAAAAAACTGTAAAATATAATATTTTTCCAGGGTTTTTTTACGTGATTCTTGTGGGAATAGAAAAGAATGGTTATAAATTGTGCCTATTATACAAATTAAAAGGTAGTTGCTCTCTGTGCCGTAATTGAACCTGCAACGCAGTGCCATCTGGTGCACACGCAGAGAATAGGCTGCCACAGGGAAGGACGTTCAAGCCCTAAAAAATGTGTGTTTCGTTTCTACAAAGTAGCAGTTGCATCAGGCACTTCACTCCCTTTAACAAGATAAATCATCCCACAATACCCTTGTCAGTTAGACAAGTATCATTATCTCCTTTTGCAAATAGCTATACGGAGGCAAACAGGTAATCTGAGTTACCGAGATGACAGCGGGAATGAGTGCGGAAGTCAGGCTGGGATTCAGGATCCTTGATTTATAACACTGCCCAGCAGCCACCCAGCCAGAGGGAGCGCGGGCAGGAGCGCCGGTCTCGTGGTTCGGCGCAAAAGCATGAGCTGGGAAAAATTGTTCCCGCTGCCACAAACCCTAAGGAATAGGGAGCGTTCAGTGAAATTAGGACATGGCAAATTCAGAACTGGTAAGAGGGAAAAACTTCTTCATCTGTTCTGCCGGTGGAACTCACTGCCAAAGCACATCCCTGAGGCCAACAACTTAGTAAAATTCATTAAACTTTCAGACAGTTCTGGGGTCAGAATTTTTCAGAGCAACCAGTTTTACAGACAAATTAGGAAAGGACTAATAATCCCATGCTTTCAAGTTTAAAGCGTTCTCTGATTTATAGAAAGTAGGATAAACCGAGATGCCAGATAAAGCAGATTATCCTGTATCTGCAGGGAACCATCACCATCCTCCAAACCACCTAATCCCCGTTGGACCAGCAGAAGAAAGATTCTCAGATTTTGGGGGTACAGCAATTTTCTTGCTTATACAAGAGAGGGGCACAGCTTTCTATACTGCCACAGGTTTCCCATGTGATCTTGGGCAAGACACTTAGGGCACAATTAGACGTGCTTGCTGGTCTGGTGTAATGTGTTGCCACCAAAGGGGACCTTCTCCTCTTTTCCCCTCCAATGCAAGGCCTTAGGAGCAACTCTCATCTTTTGGTGAGCTGTTTCACCTCACCAAACTTGCAGAAATCTGCCAGGAGTCCAGAGGTGAGAAGGAATCAGAAATGACCTTTTCAGCAGAAATGAACTTTTCAGCAGAAATGAACTTGTGCATTCAAGCTACAATTTAATGACACAGGATGAGCCATTCTGACTGCTCACTGCCACCAAAACAGAGAAGTTCCTTCTCTTCTTCAGTTAATTCCTCGTCCTCCCTCACTGCTGTTATTCATTTGGCTCCACTTCTGGTGTTCACTGACCCCTTTGAGCCAGTTCAACTCACTAACCCAGCAGAAAATAAATGTCACAAGAAAACCAAAAAGATTCCTGCTGGGTTAATGACTTTTAACTGGTTTATAGAAGAATCCAACTATATCAGAGCTGCTGTCGAAGGAGTGGGACTTTGCAGCTGGGAAAGAGGAGAAGGGAGGAGAAAGGGCAGAAGGGAAAGCACGAGTAACTGAGGAGGGTGATGGGAAATCACCTCTCCTTTTGGCCAGTCACCAGCTCAGCTCAGCTGCTCAGGAAATCAAGCCCAAGCTGTCATCTCACAGTTAACGACTCTCAGATGCCCATGTACCATGAAAACAGGAGCATAAAAATCACTTATATAGGGTTCCTGGTTCCTCCTCTTCTCTACATTTGACTTGTCTCATTTGCTTTCTAACTGTACTATGTAAGATTTAAACATATCAGAAAAGTTTTCTGGAAAATACAGTATATTCCTCTCATTAGGACTCTTACGAGGATTAATAAAGTAAATGTGTGTAGACCACTTACAAATGAAGGACTAAGCCTTATCACTGCAGTGACACCTAACCAAATTCAGGTCTATGCTAGTAATGTGTTGATGGAACCTACATCTCCATCTTGATCAGGGAGACAGATGGCTAAGATGAGGCTATGAAGTATATTGCAATAAACTGCTAAAAGTCAACATGAGTAAATAAATGCTTCCTCACCCTTCACGTCAGTAGAACTGAATAGTTTATAAAAGGAAAAGACACAGACAGGGGTATAAGAAGGTGTAAAGAAAAAAAGTGTCTCTGTGGCAACATTCCCATATTATGTAAACTACCTAATATATATTCATTCATCAGTGCCTCTTAACCCCAAATATAATTTATATCTCTATTTATACTGTGACTGCGTTTGTTGTACGGTTTCACCAAGATTATTGCTTGCTCCGACAAGGACATGGGATAAAGCCTGAGGAGGAGAAGCCAGTGGCAAAACTCCTGCTGGCTTCAGTAAAACCAGGATGTCATCCTAGGCACTTGGACGCCCAAGCTCCCATAGCACCTCTGGAGATAAGTGAAACACACTGGTTTCTACCAGCTAAATAACTGGCCATGAACAGCGGAGAAAGGTCATCTGGTTTTGCACAAATAACACAAATTCTCAGGTCTCAAAACTGAGCTTCCCCTAGTCTGGCCTAATCTTTAATATCTCTTTCAAAGGATCTCCATATTTTTCGGGAAGGAATGACACGTTCCTGTCTGCAATAAAAAGACCTACAGCTCCAAAATAAAAACATGGGTGTAACATTATGGGTTACCTGCTGTTGTAGTCAGTATGTCCAACAACATGGGCTGCCCCATAGCAATGTAAAGTACGCTCATGTGCAAAGCTGGACATCACCACATGTTGTGACAGCTCTCATAGTAGACAGAAAAGACTTATTGGAGAAGACTGGAAGACTGCAGGGTGCTAGCCTGTACTTCTCCAGAGGTTATGTGGACCTTGGTGTCTGTGAAATAACATCAGAAATCTCAAAAAATACCTCTTTGGTGTTTTTTATCTACTTCCTCTTACAGTCTGAACCAGCATCAGCAGCTGAAGACCAAAGCTTAGAGTTTGGGGGAAAAACGTTAAGTTGGTTTTTATTATGAGTGGTAATATTTACAGTACAATAAAGCCTGGAGGCCAACAAAATTGGGATCCACTGTAGTAAAGGAAAACCACTTGTCTCCAAGTAATTAAATTATTAAATTTTTAAATCATTTTTAGATCTTCTTACAAAGTCCTTATTTTTATCTACACATGAAACAATAAAAAGGTAAATAAGAAGGAAACACCTTCTGCAGACAATTCAGTGGCTGCCCTCAGGACCTTCACTGCTGTCCTGTGGCTCCCTCATGGTAACCTGCTCATCCTCCCAGTCCCTTAGAAAAACACTTTCCTGGACAAGCCAGTCATATTGACACAAAAACGGGGTGTAGACCAGACCAGAGATAGGGAAACTTCACTAAACAGGTGTGGCTCATTATTAGACACTTGATGGTTTCTATTTTTACCTTAATCTCTTTGCTCTTCCCTCAGGGCTTGTGTAGTCTAGAAAAGATTTATTTTAACACTTATTAGCTCAAGCATTTGAGCTAATATATTTAAAATCCCTGGTTTCTGACCCTCACTCAAACTGTGGCTACTCTAACCTCCCCAGGCAGGGTGCAGGAGTTGCTTTTTTCACCACTAGGTCCATTTAGAGGACCAGGGTGTCCTAACATTTCCCTTGACTCCTTCCCCTGATTTGGCCACTTTTCCATCAGTTGATACATCAGCAAATACTTTGGGCTCCTTATTCCAAGGTTTTACCAGGTGTTGATTAAAACATTTTAGCTAGCACATTTTAAAAATACGCCTTTTATCCTAGGGCTCAGATATGGGAGCAAGCTCCTGCAAGGCAGCTGAGCCCCCGTAGCTGCACAGGCGCTGTCAGCCTGCTGCCTTAAACCTCCACTTGCTTCTCCAGCCCTAATCTCTGCAATTTCTACACACGCATAATCCACAAATCAACAGCCAGGCTATATTTTCTAAGGAAAGCAATTATTTAAATCTTCCCCAATAAATTCTCAATTCCATTTCAATTAACAGATGTAAAACTGGCTATACCGTCACCCACTTACCCCCTGCATCGCTTCAAAACAGCGTAGCCACAGTTTGAAGAAATAGTTATTTGACATTAAGAGCATAACGGCACTTCTGCCACCTTGATCATTGCATTCGTATTATTATCAACTTCTGTCTGAGTGCCAAGTAATTTAATCAAACTTGAGAGAAGAAATAATAACGTTTCAGTTGAACAATGGCGTGGCTCTTTGAAAAGGCAGAGATTTGCTCTAGGGCACACTAAAAGGAGAGAAGGTCTATAAACAAAGGGTAACGCTGTGAAAAATCTATCTGTCAAATCTAGCTACTTTTCTTTTTCCACTTGAAAATAATTCTCCAGCATATTGCAACTACTATAAATGTACCACCCTTCAAAAGATATACTATGTAACACATTGCTTATTTAGAGGTTGTTGGCATTTTGTTCAGTTGAGTATATATGGCTTCCTTTTTATGCTCTGTGACAGGTTCACAGCACATCAGTTTGTTTCTCTGCTCAACAGCACAGTCCAAAGCAAAACACAGAGTTGTCTTGGATAAAGAAAACTTTTTAAAATTTTTTAAGAAGAAACAGAGGGAAAGAAAAGAGAGCAAGCGAGCTGAGTGTATGTTAAAATGTGTGAAATCTTTCCTTGTCTTTTGCAGTGTCAGGAAGATCATTGTATCTGGTTTTGCTCCCAGGTTGTTTAAACTATTGATGGAGAAAGAGAAGGCCTAAGTCATATTTACTGACTGCCTGGAAAACTGTTCAGCTGATGTAAATTCTTTGCATGCGAGTACATGTCCATGTGCTGTGTTGTTTGCAAAGGGTGCAGTCCCTTATCCTTGGCCTTTTTGTTTAAGCAAATGCTTAAGTGCCAAGCCTTTGGCCAGAGACATCTGGAAACTGCTGCCTGTCCTCCTCACAGCACACACAGCACACACTTCTGTTGCTACACTCAGTCGTCTTTTCTGGTGCTATCACTGGAGAAGAGCAGCACACCTAAACAAGAGTGGCTTCTGTTTTTTGCCTTCTAAGCCTTCTCTCTTTCTGTAATTCTCCATTGCCAGCCAGATAATACAGAACTCCAGCTCCCGGAAAATACTATTCCAGGTTGTAGATCCATGCAAGCAGGGGATAACAGTGTATTGATAACAACGGAGAGAGCACAGGCTGCTAATCACTGAAGGGTAGGCACTACCTGACTAACATCCAGGCTAGAGTCTATCTGTCCACAGAAGAGTTTCCCCTGAAAGAGAATGGAAATCCAAATAGCTCTGAACAATGCATTTATAAAGATAATGATCGCAAAAAAAATCTGTCTTTGCAGGATAGTATGGCTGCCATAAGCAAGTGACCCAGCAGTAATCAACTTTTGCATCCCTATTTTCTCCCCCTGCTCCGTTGAGGGCAGGATATGCTTTACGGAGGTAAGAAAGCCAAATCCCAATGCGAAAATGCATTCAGACGATCTGAAGAGAACAATATGAAGGTTAGAGTTTATATGACTGTTTACAAGAATGTTGTTATTACCGTGCTATAAAACAGAAAGGAATGTGACCAGACTGGTACAGAACATCAAAAGAATTGTAGAGTCATTTTAATGAGTTACTAGAAACTAAGTCAGGTTCTCCTTTTTTGAGGCTATACAGTTCTACTCTGTGCAATGGATTTAAGTCACTTAGCAACCTTTGTACATGTTGTAGCATGCTGGGGCACGCTCCCAGCTGGTTTTTAATGCTCCCAGCATACCCAGGTGGATAGCCTGTCCTATCCATATTTTGCAATGTACAAAAAGACAATTCGAGCCACGAGGTCTGCTTCTCTGCCACCCCTGACCTTGTGTGGACAGTGACATCTGAGTAAGAAAAGTGAAAAGTGGGGTTTATGGGTACCTGTTCAGACCAACAGCATTTCAAACTCACCGCATACATGGGAAAATAGCAGCATACTTAAGCCAGGAAAATCAAGGCTATGGGGGTTTTGTACAGGTCACATAGCTACAAGGAATGGGAGGCTTAAGCAGGCATAGTGGGAAGCTACCAAACGCCACTGTCACCATACATAACTTATCTTTAGCAAGAAATCTCACGACATTTTCAAAGTTAACAGGAGTTCATCTAACAGTTATTTTTGCCTTAGAAAAATCTCTGTCATGTTTGCAGCATGTTATTTGCCAGTATTTTCTGATTCCTTTTGTTTCCTAGGAGTGATTCTTTTTTATGATACCAAAATGTCACCTATATACCAAGCAGACAATGCACCTCAGAATCTCCAGAGATCTTTTATTTAATCTAAAATATCCATTATGACATTTCAATCAAAATGCACCACTCAGTACTACTCCGGGTTCTTAAGCTGATCCTATAACCACGTTTTCAGAGCAGTCTCGGACCAGACCCTGAGACGGGCTGTAGAGTCTTTTTAAGTACAAATCTTGATGTATATACGAGTGAGCTAAAGGCTGCTGAAATGTGATGTCAGTGAGATAATGGCATCTGACATAAAATAGAACATTTTGCTTCACTGAAAATAATGCTCTGTTACATTAACAAAGTTTGTGTGAGTCTAAAATTGCAAAATTACTCTTTGGGAATTTAGGACTGGTCTATTTAGGACTCCCTACCAGTTATTATGTAGGTTTTAATCTCCAGGCAGCACCCAGATTTGTATCAATCATGCTGCTAAATTATCAGGAGAGGATTTAGTACCTGTGTGGATGTTGTAGTTGATGGGCTTCTGAAGGAAATTACTACCCTCCCTGGGATACAGAGCTTCACCAGCCTGTGAGGGATCTCTTCTGAAAGCTGGAGAAAGATTAGTGTGATTTGTCAAGTATTTGCATGGGCTATCACAAACTCATCTGCTGGGTCTTCTGTAGGGGGCATGGAAAGCTCCTACTCCAAAGGAACCTGAGAGCATACAAAGAGAAGCCACCGACTCCTTCCACTAGTCTGTCATGCCCTGAAGAAAATTTGTGGAAATTCAACCTGTCCAAGCTGCTCCACTGTAAGGAAAAAAAACATTAAAGAGGGAAACTACTAGTGAAAGAGGAGGTGGTTACACTACCAGTGCTGGCTTTTGCCACCTACTTCTATCAACACTTTAATTCCACAGTAAAACACCAAAAGGGTCACATTCCCAACTTCTGTCCTTTTTAACGGGAAACAATAAGTGCTAGTCATTAAAAAATAGGCCATATTTGTGAATGTGATTTTTCTCCACCCTTTACTGCTTGCTGAGATAGGCGCTTACCCACCCATCCCTTTGAAGGCAGCTCGCTGTGTTATTACTCAGATAAGCACACATCTGCAGTCCTGAGGTTCTGCAACAGGTCAGCAAAGAAAATACCAGTTAAGGTGTCTGTAAAACAAAATACGAAAAAAAAATCCATCCCCAGTGCTACCTTAATCGTGTCACCAGCTACTGTCTAGATGCTGATGTTGCAGATCTCTGTTGGGTGGGATGGGCCCTGACAGGGAGCAGGGGGACCCAGACAGATGACAGGAGTGGAGACTTGCTGGTACTGAGATATCTCTCTAAAGGTCTCGTTTATAACTGTTGGGTCTCTTTTGAGATTTTAAGTTACGACCCATGTTTGGTGGTGAAGATCACTGTTTTTTCATTTAAAAGCATCTGAAACAATTAAGAAGTATCCAGTCAAGTGTCTGGGATAGATTGTCCATGAACTTCTCATAGATACATAATAAATATGTAATAAATATGAGTGGTGTTCCTCAGGGGTCAGTACTGGGACTGGTGCTGTTTGACATCTTTGTCAGCAACAAGGACGGTGGGATCAAGTGCACCCTCAACAAGTTTGCCAATGACAGCAAGCTGTGTGGTGCGGTCGACACGCTGGACGGAAGGGATGCCAGAGGGACCTGGACAGGCTTGAGAGGTGGGCCCGTGCAAACCTCATGAAGTTCAACAAGGCCAAGAGTAAGGTCCTGCGCATGGGTTGGGACAATCCCAAGCACAAATATAGGCTGGGCGGAGAATGGGCTGAGAGCAGCCCTGAGGAGAATGACTTGGGGGTGCTGGTTGGCAGAAGGGCAACATGTCCCTGCAGTATATGCTCACAGCCCAGAAGGCCAACCATGCCCTGGGTTGCATCCCCA
>Ga0181612_183408_pt1 | contig 41030 bp, 38 predicted proteins | sample HoacroProtozoa21_FD_119630 | JGI IMG/M metagenome (GOLD analysis project Ga0181612, IMG submission 119630) | Hoatzin crop microbial communities from Cojedes, Venezuel. Combined Assembly of Gp0051906, Gp0051904, Gp0051908
GCAGGCAACCGAAGATTGAGAAGCCTGGCACCGGACGAATATTTCTGGGCGACGGCAACATGAACAACGGTTCAAAGAATAATCCTTGCGCCCAAGGCGACATATTCGGCGACTGGCGAGAGGAAATCGTTATCAGAGTGGGCTCTGTGATGCGTATCTACACCACCAACTATCCCACCTCCTACCCCATCTACACGCTCTGGCACGACCATCAGTACCGCAACGCTATGGTTTGGCAATCAATAGGATATAATCAGCCGCCCCACGTGAGCTATTTCCTCGGAGAGCTCGAAGGCATCACCGTGGCACCGCCGCCTCTCACTATGACCGACCGAACGGAGATTGCCAACGGTGGTACCATATCGTCGGCAACCGACGGAAAGCAAGTGATCGTTTGCGAGACGGGCAACACCGAAGTGCAAGTGGCCGAGGGAGCGAAACCGTGGGTAGCCATATTCAACGTGCCTTCGTGGGTGCAAGGAACGGGCTCCACATCGACCACCAACCCGACGATAAAATACACCTATTATACTTGTAACGTAACGGGAAGCGCATTCACCGGCGACACCAGAGTGGTGAAGCAAGGCGAAGGCAAGCTCACCCTGCCGTCAGTGGAGCAATCGTACACCGGTGCCACCGAGGTGTGGGGAGGCACGCTTCAGTTCGACGGCACGCTGTCGCAGTCGAACCTTTGGCTCAACAGGCACACCACGCTCATCACCAACGGCGGAAACTTCCGCAACATAAGCTCGGAATACGGTTCCACCATCCAATTAGGTGAGGAAGGAACAGGCGCTGCCCTCACATGCGACACGCTTAACCTCGGATTTGGCGCAAGGGTGAAGCTCGACTTCAACACCGACACTAATGCCTCCGACCAACTGAACGTAAAAACACTCACCATAGAAACGAAGTCGTGGGAATACGGACCGGAATATCTCACGCCCGTGATAGAGTGCAACAACGTCAGTGGCAACGACCCCGCAACGGGCAAGGTGCTGCTCGGAACCATCGGCAACGTGGTGGGCGACGTAAGCAGCATCAAGCTGGAAAGCAACGTTCCGTCGTCGCTCAGCGCCAAGCTCACGATGGAAGACGGAAAGCTCTATCTCGTAATCGACCCGCTTAGAGACGCAGGCGACATCACTTGGACAGGAGCGCAAAGCAACGACTGGGATCTCGCACAATCGAGCAACTTCGTCATCGACAACGAGCAAACCACATTCGTAACAGGCGACAAGGTAACGTTCGACGACACTGCTTCACAATTCAACGTCAACCTCACCGACGACTTGGAAGCCGACTCCATAATCGTTGACAACACTAAGGCCTACACCTTCAGCGGCAACGGCAGCATCACAGGAAAGACCACGCTCGTGAAGCGCGGCACTGGAACGCTCACCATCAAGACCGACAACAGCTACACCGGAGGCACACGCATCTCTGGCGGCACGCTCAGCGTATCGTCGCTCGCCAACGCCAATCTCGCCAACGGAAACTTAGGAGCAGTCAGCACGAGCAACACTAAATTCATCATCGAGAATGGTGCCGAGCTGAAGACAACAGCAGCAGTAACCCAAGGCTCGCCGATGAAGATAGTTGGCGACGACGGTGGCGTGATAAACAACAGCGCCGACTTCAACACCACCGCAGCCATCAGCGGAACCACCCTCAATAAGAAAGGCAGCGGATGGCTGAAACTGAACACCAACAACACCTCGCTCGAAGAGATGATAATCAGTGGTGGCACCGTGCAATGCGTATCGTGCACCACTCCCGCCAAGACCGTAGTGTTCAAGAACGGAACACTCTATGAGAACACAGGAAGCAGCTACGCCATCGACGTTCCCGAAGGCGGAAAGGGTACGTGGTATCTTGCCGAGCGCTCAACCTACTCCAACAAGCTCACCGGCGCAGGCACCATCACCATCTCTTGCCCCGGCGTCGTCGGAAGCGGATGGGTAGCCACACGAACTCCCATACAAGGAAACTGGTCGGCCTTCGAGGGTACTGTCGTGCCAACATCGTCGAACGACACTCGCTTCACGCTTAACACGGCGACTGGAATGCCGCTTGGCACGTTCGACATACCGTCGGGAATAGTCGTTGAAAACAGCGGAAAGACATATCAGATTGGTCAGGTTACGGGCTCAGGCTCACTTGGCGGAACATGCTCGTTCAGCAATTCGGGCAGCTCTGGAACTAACACTTGGAAAGTGGGCAACGCCGAAGACTTCACCTTCGCAGGCACAGTAACGTCCAACGCCAACTTCGAGAAAGTGGGAGAAGGCAAGATGAAAGTGAGCGGAAAGTGGGACAACACCGGAACCGTAAAGGTAAATGAGGGCGAATTAGCATTAGCCACAGGCGCCAACCTCGGCACGGGAGCGCTCACCGTGGCTAAGGGTGCCCGACTGAGTGGGAATGCGACAAAGGGCAAACCGCTTGAGAACTCGGCTGTTACAGTAAACGGTGAGATTCAGGTAGGGCAATCGGCAACCGCCACCACAGGCGTAATCTGTCTCGACAACAAGAACGTTACCATCGGCTCGACGGGAACATACATCGTTGGCGTAGCTGGTTGCGCAAAGTCGAGCAGTGCCAATGCCGCCATACTAAGCGGCGTGAACCACATGACCATCAACGGAACCATCAAAGTGTTCCTAAAGAGTGGCTACGACCCACAGGCAGGCGACTCCATTCGCGTCTTCGAGGCAACGTCGTTCAGCGGTACTCCTACGTTCGACCTACCAGCGTTCGACAACAACTGGCTCGCTTGGGACACCAGCCGAATCAGCGAAGGTCTGCTCTTCCTGCAAGAGACAACAGCCATCAGCACGGCTATCAGCGAACAGTCGCCAGCCGACATCTACAACACTCGCGGACAACTCATCCGACGTCGCGCCACTACGACCAAAGGTTTGCCCGCAGGCATCTATCTGATTAGAGGACAGAAGGTAACGGTGAAATAAACCGTCAATCCACCACACGAAGGGATAAGCATCGCGACAAGATGCCTATCCCTTTTTTCTATGCTCAGACGCACAACGAACGACCTCGGCGGAGACAGGCAATTAAAGTAACCACGATAAGAAATTAACACCACCGTAACAACAAACTATCTCCACCGTGATAACGAGACGCCACCGCCGTAGCAACGCGGAACAGTCGGCAGAGAAGGCGTCGGCTGGCAGTGTTGTCTTATCTCAAAAAAATGTAAAATATCTGTTTTGATTAAGATTTGGTGGATAGTATTTGCAGAATTGAATTTTTCTTTTTACCTTTGCATCCAAATGACTGAGACGTAACTATGCGACAACTGAAAATATCCAAACAAATAACAAACCGCGAAAGCCAAGCACTGGAGAAATATCTTCAGGAAATCAGTCGGGAAGAACTATTATCTCCAGAAGAGGAAGTCGAACTGGCGCAACGCATACGACGTGGCGACGAACAGGCAAGCGAAAGGCTGATAAAAGCCAACTTGCGCTTCGTCGTTTCGGTGGCAAAGCAATATCAAAACCAGGGACTCAGCCTGCCAGACTTAATAAACGAAGGCAACGTCGGGCTGATAAAGGCAGCGAGGAAGTTCGACGAAACCAGAGGATTCAAGTTCATAAGCTACGCCGTTTGGTGGATTAGGCAGAGCATACTGCAAGCTATATCAGAGCAGAGCAGGCTGGTGAGACTACCACTGAATCAGGTAGGCTCGGTGAACAAGATAAACAGAACAGTCAGTCGTTTCGAGCAGGAAAACGAGCGACGACCGTCTGTGGAAGAGCTTGCACGCGAGACAAACCTTTCTGAAGAAAAGGTTGACCAGGCAATGCAAGTTAACACGCGACAAGTCTCCGTCGATGCACCGCTATCGAGCAGCGACGACGGCACGCTGATAGACATAATGTCCGACGAAGACGACCCCGCTACCGACAGCGAACTGGTGAAGGAATCGCTGCGCGACGAGATAGCGAGAGTGCTCAAGAGCCTAAGCGAGCGTGAGCGCAAGATAGTACGAGCGTTCTACGGCATTGGCGAACGCGAGATGACGCTTGAAGAGATTGGCGAGAAATACGGACTAACGAGAGAGCGCGTCAGACAGATAAAGGAAAAGGCCATACGCAAGCTACGCAGCAGCGCCACGAGCAAGCAACTGAAGGCATACTTGGGCGGAGAGAGCTAAACGCTACGGCCAACGTCATTTGAAAGAAAGATGAAAAAGATTGTAATAATGATGCTGATGCTACTGGGATTGTCTGCCGTAGCAGAAGCTAAAGGAGTGGTGAAGCCGAAGGGGTACATCTTCGGAATGTCGGCATCGTTCAGCGATTCAACGATTTACTTCACCGACATTCAGACAATAGACAGCGTGTGGGTAGAGTCGAAAAACGAATTCCTGCTCAGCCGCGAGAACTATACTGCACAGTTGAAAAACTATCTGGAAACAAACAACGCAGCGGGAAGAACCAACATAGTGGTATTCTCGACAAAGAGAAAATCGCTGGAAAAGAAATATGTCAAGCTAAAGAAACGCTACACAAAAGGGAAGCGCAAATACGACGTCAGGTACATACCGTCGGAAGAGTTCCACTTCAAGTCGATAGACCTGCACGTGGAATACGGCGAGACCGCCACCGAAACGCCATCACCCCAAAAGCAAGACAAGAAAAAGAATGGCAAGAAATAGCAACGACACCGAGGCACGTTTCCGCATTGCCAACTTCCTCGTTGAGATAGCGTTCAAACCGTCGGAGAAAAACGGGATGCACCTGTTGCCATCCATGGAGACGTTTCGGACAGACGACACCACGGGCGACAAGCTGCTCCGTCTAACCGTTGACGACACACTGCGACCAGCCGAAGGACGCGACAAGATAAGGAACTTCGACACTGGCAACGGCGACACCATCGTTTACGTGTTGCCCGACGGAGGATACCAATTCATTATTCGCGACATAAGCGGACGCGACTGTTGTCTGCTCATTTCCAATAAGGACTTCTCGGAATGCAAGTGCGCGCTAAACGGAAACCAGATAATGCGGTCGTTCGGACTCAACGACGCTCTGATGTTAGCGTTTGCCTTCGCAGGCAGTTTCCGCGAGACGCTGCTCATTCACGCCTCCTGCGTCAGATGCGGAGGAAGGGCGTACCCATTCGTGGCAAAGAGCGGAACAGGCAAGAGCACCCACGTCAGTCTGTGGCTGAAACATATCGAAGGGTGCGACCTCATGAACGACGACAACCCCGTGATACGACTGATAGACGGCCAGCCCACGCTCTTTGGCTCACCTTGGAGCGGTAAGACCCCGTGCTACCGAGACACCTCGGCACCGCTTGGCGCCATAACGCGAATAGACCGCGCAAAGAAGAACAGCATAGAGAGACTTATCGGAGTGCAAGCCTTTGCCAGTCTGTTGCCCTGCTGTTCGTCGATGAAATGGGACACCGACATCTATAATAACATCTGCGACACAGTAACGCGCGTCGTGGAGACAACGCCTATCTACACACTACACTGCCTGCCCGACGAGGAGGCCGCACGACTATGCCACGCGACACTGAGCCAAGGATAGAGAGCATAAAAATGCCTAACGCTGTGCTCATGCCCGAAATCGTAAAGATGATTGAGGAGGGACACACCGTAACGCTACGGCTACGCGGCTTCAGCATGAGGCCCTTCTTGGAGGATGCGCGCGACAAGGCTCTGCTGACAAAGCCAGGCACGCCACAAGTGGGACAGCCCGTGTTGGCAGAGATAGAAAAGGGGCACTTCGTGCTACACCGCATAGTGAAGATAGAGGGCGACGCCGTAACGCTAAGGGGCGACGGTAATCTCGGCGACGAACACTGCCGAATATCCGACGTCAAGGCGCTTGCGACAGGCTTCTACAGAAAGGGTCGAGAAAGTCTCGACTCGATAGACGGATGGAAGTGGCGCAGTTACTCTTGGATATGGACACGCCTCTACCCTATCCGCCGATGGCTATTGGCCTTCTACAGAAGAATATGGTTGAAAATATTTTAGAATATAGATATGAGAGCAAAGAATGGTTTCAAGCTCCGCGAAGTGTGCGGAGAGAAAATAGTTGTTGCCGAAGGTCGAGAGAACATCGACTTCAGTAAAATCATCTCAATGAACGAGTCGTCTGCCTGGCTTTGGGAGCAAATACAAGGCAAGGAGTTCGATGCCAACGAACTCGCTCGCCTGCTATGCGAGGAATACGAGGTGGACAAAGAGAAAGCGTTGGCCGACTCTAAGGCACTGATGGAGCAGTGGCGCGAGGCCGACATCGTCATTGACTGACGTCACTGCCCTCTTCCTCGTCGCCTCCGATGATGTCGATTATCGGCAGCTGACGGTTGATTGCACTGTTGAACGAGATAAGAGTCTCGCTGCGCGCCAGTCCCAACGGCTGGAGCTTGTCGTGGATGATGTTGAGCAAATGGTGGTTGTTCACGGCATACATCTTTATGAATAGGTCGTAGTCGCCAGTGGTATAGTGGCATTCCACTATCTCTGGTATCTTTTTCAGTTCATCTACTACCGTGTCAAAAGTCTCTGGGTTCTTGAGGTTTATGCCTACGTAAGCACACGTCTCATAACCTATTTTCTCTGGATCGATAATAAACTGCGATCCTTTCAGCACTCCTTGTGCCGTCAGCTTCTGGATACGTTGATGTATTGCTGCGCCACTGACGTTGCATGCGCGTGCTACTTCGAGGAATGGAACTCTTGCGTCCTCTGCAATCATTCGGAGGATTTTTCTGTCAAGTTTGTCTAATGTTCTATTTGCCATATCATTGTTTTCTTTGTGTTGCAAAATTAGTACATTTTTTGGAAACAACAAAGCAAACTGAAAGAAAAGATGCTATAATTTTTATAAATTGGCAGATAGAAAGAAAAGGAAAGATGATTTAACGTTCTTTTGCAGCATAATAAATCCTCAACACTCCCTGCTCGCGCAATGTTCGTTTCACCTGCTGCACCACGTTCATAGGAGTCTGTTTGTCGGCTTTCAGGCATACGGCGAAACGTTCCTGTTGGTCTGGTTGCAACGAAGAACGGGCAGCGACAACGAACGATGCCACCTCGGTGATGTCGCCAAGTCGGTTTCCTAATTGTATCTGTCCGTCGCGGCCAATGAAGATGTTCACCACTTCTGGGTCGGCCTTTTGCTGTTCCAGTTCGGTTCCTTGCGGCTCGGAGATTCTCACTTTCACGTCGGTCTGCCTCATGTGAGTAACAATCATAAAGAAGAACAGCACCGTGAAGATGAGGTCGGGCAATGCTGCTGTGTTCAGACCAGGCACGTCGTGATTGTGGCTTTTATATATTCTCATTGCGGCCCTCCCTCTGCGATTCTCTGTGGATAATACTTCGCAAGCGCCTGAAGCTCCTTGGTGCTGCACTTCGACAGGGAATGTCCGTACTCCTTCTTGGCTCGTTCGTCGCGCAGATTCCTATAAGCCAATACGATAGAGTTTTGTAGTTGGAAATAAGTATCATAGGATGCATTCGGGCTGATGTCGAGCTTCACGATGTGTTCGTCGTGCCCTGCCTTCGCGATGAAAGCCTCTACGCGCTGTTGCACATCCATGAGCGAAACCGATTGCTGGTCTATTCTCAATGAGTCGTCGTCGCCGATGGCAATCGTTATCACCTTGGACATATCTACCTCTTGCGCTGGCACTTCCTCTTGAGGAAGGGGAGGCATCTGGCGTCGCAGCACCTTGTCGGAATCCATCGACGACGTTACAAGGAAGAAGATGAGCAGCATGAAAGAGATGTCTGCCGTAGAAGTGGTGTTCAACTCCGGCACTGACCTGTCCTTACTTCTACCGAACTTACGTCTCATTTCTTCAACTCGCTATATGCAACACCGATACAAGCCAACACGAACAGTATGGCGGAAGAGATAATCAAAACGTCGGACAAGCGCAGCCACAAGGCATCGGCAAAGGTCTTTCCATTTATCTGCATCGCGCTACCAGAACCGAAAATCAGTCCCACGAGGAGCGACACAATCAGTATGCCTAATGCCACCCATGTCGTCTTATGGTATCCGGAGACTCCTTGACGCAGGTTTCTGACGGAAGAAAACGTTATTGCTCCGATGGCAGCAAGCAACGTCAATCCCATCACTATCAGTACGACGTCAATCATTGCTTGCTCTTATATTTATTTATCGAGTCGATGAGAATCACTGCCGCCTCCTCCATTTGTGCGGTGAGACGCTCTATCTTTGAAAGTATATAGCTGTAGAACAGCTGAAGAATCAGTGCCACGATGATACCAAAGATGGTGGTGATGAGAGCCACTTTCATGCCTTCTGCCACGATGGTGGCACTGATGTCGCCCGCCATCTGTATCTTGTCGAACGCCATAACCATGCCTATCACCGTGCCAAGAAAACCGAGCGACGGTGCCACTGCGATGAAGAACTTAATCCACGAGCATCCTTTTTCCATCTTTGCTATCTGCACGGAGCCATACGACTCTACCGTTCGTTCTATCTCATCAATAGGGAGATGTGTCCTTAGCAAGCCTTGATAACAGATGGCAGAGACAGGACCGCGAGTGCTACGACATATCTCTTTGGCCTCTTCTATGTTGCCTTGCTCCGTCTTCTCAGAGATGTCGTTCATCATTCGCTTCGTATTGACGTCGGACAGCGACAGATAGATTATTCGCTCGATACAGAAAGCGAGACCAAGCACGAGAGCGAGGGCCACGAGCGACATAAACGCCGGCGAACCCTCAATGAACTTAGTCTTTATCTGCTGATAGAAGCCTGGTGCCGGCTCGTTTTGGGCGAAAGCCGACACAAGACTGAGGGAAATAAACGTGAACGATGATATTAAGCGTTTCATTTGTTAGTCTTCATTTTGTTCACCACTTTAGGTATCTTCAACTTCTGACCAGGCACAAGTTCCGTGTCTGCAGTGATACCGTTATATACCTCTATGTAGCATTCCATTTCTTTGCCGAGGGTACGCTTTGCTATTTTGACGGTGTTGTCGCCTTCCCTAACGGTCTCCAAGAAGGCAGTACCGACGATACGATAGGCTCCCTTGCGCACGCGATAGTCCATCTTCTCGTACTTCTTGTAGTCAACGTCGCCCTCGTCGGTCTTTTCCGTGGTTTGCTCTTCCTTTGGCGACTCTACTGGCGTGGCAACAGACTCGTCGGCCACTTTTTCGCCTTCCATAGGAGCGACGGGAATGGGTTGCGGTGCTTCAATGGGAGTAGGCTTTGCCACAGGCAACACTGTCTCCTCGGCTGGCTTTACGCTTCGCTTTCCGAGAATGTAACCACCCATGAAAGAGAGTGCAGCGCAAACGAGTAAAGCAATTATCCACGGAAGGAACTTAACCCACTGACGACCACCATATTCCTCTTCTGGAGTTAAAGTGGTTTGTCTCTCTGGCCGCTGTCTCTGATTATGACGCTGGAAACGACCCGACACGCGCGTTGGTCTTTCAAATTCCACTTGCTCTGCCTCTTCCACTTCAGGCTCTCTACGCTCCACCACACGTTTGCGATTAACAGGTCGTGGAGACGGATTCTCTATTGTTTCCTCGATAGTCTCAACGGCTTCCGACAATGGTTCTTCTACCTTTTCCTCGACTGTCTCAACTGTTTCCTCTACGGTCTCAACGGCTTTGGACAACGGTTCTTCCACCTTTTCCTCGACGATTTCTTCTATTATCGGTTCGGGTTCGGCAGGAGCCACCTCCTCTATTGGTTCGGGCTCAACGCTTTCTTCCTCCGCATTCTTGATTACTGTAGGCTCTTTTTTCTTCGGCGCTTCCTCCTCATCATCGGAGAAGGCAGCGAGAGCTTTCAGTATCTGGTCGTTTTCCTCATCGGATATTTTTGCGATATTCGGGTCGTCGAACACCTCAAGGATAGGTTCTTCTTCGGGTTCATCAACGGGCTCAGGCTCTGTTTCTACGACTGGTTCGACAACCTCTATATGCTCTGGTGCGGGCTCTTCGATAGGTTCGGGAGCCGTCTCCACCACTGGCTCTACCACCTCTACTGGCTCTGGTTCGGGCTCAGGCACAGCGACGGGCTCTGGCTTTGCCTCGGCAACGGTTTTCTTTCTTCGTGTTTTCGTCACCTTTTCTTCCGCCGTAGCCTTGTTCTTTTTCGTTGGTTTCTTCACCTCGACAGGAGCTTCCTCTTCCGTCTCTTCCGCTTGAGTAGAGGCGAAACTCGATGCATGAATCACCGCTTTCTTTACTGGTTCGGGACGGTCTTCCACCTCTATGTTCTTGAAATCGACACCGTCGTTAAGCACTACGGTCTCGAATTGAGAGAACGGTTTGTTAACCAAGTCCTTGAGAGACTGCTCTGGGGTGAACGTCAACTTGTTATGTCCGCTGATTGTGAATCGTCGGCCTGTGGTAACGTTGACACTCTCGCGCTCCTCTACGTCGATTATCTTGAATGTTCCGAGTCCCTTTACCTTCACGGTACGCTCGGCTGCGAGTCCTTCTCTGATGAGCTGAAAGAAACTGGCAACAAAGCGTTCTGCCGCTCTTTGCCCCATGCCGTTTCGCTCTGCCACTACTGCAGCTATCTCTTGCAATTTCTTTGCCATCACACACCTCCTCCGCTTTTAATCAGCTCTTTCCACGCTGAACTCGGTTTAAAGTTAAGAGTAAGTTTCGGCGGAACAAGCATGCGCTGCTTTGTGGACGGGTTAACCACTATGCGCTCAAGACGCTTCTTCAGCTCGAACGTGCCGAAGTTAACGATGGTCACCGGTTCTCCTTCCTGAAAGACCTCACCCATGGCATCTATTATGTCGGTTGCCATCTTCTGTGTTTCTTTTAATGGAAGGTCGTTCTTTGCCGAGAGTTCGGCAATAAATTCCTTGTTATTCATTGTCTTATATCATTTCTGCATATAGGTCAAACTCCTCTGAATCGGTAATCTTGACGTCGTAGAAACATCCTATTTTCAGGGTGTTGCCCTCTGCGTGTATCAATACCTCCGGATCAACTTCGGGGGAACAAAACTCTGAACGAGCCACATAGTAGTCGCCTTCCTTGCGATCTACCACGACACTCATTACTGTGCCAACCTTGGCTGCCTCTACTTCGGCGCTGATGTCTTGCTGCAGCTGCATCAGTTCGTCGAGACGCCGTTGCTTTGTTTCCGCTGGCACGTCGTCTTCGTATTCGCGTGCCGAATAGGTGTCGTCCTCCTCGGAATAGGCGAACGCACCCATGCGCTCGAAGCGCACTCGCCGCACAAACTCCTTTAGCTCGTCGAAGTCTTCCTCTGTTTCCCCTGGAAAACCCACCATAAGAGTAGTGCGAAGATGAATGCCTGGCACTCTGCGACGCATCTCTTCTATCAGTGCGTATGTCTCGTCCTTAGTGAAGTTTCGGCGCATTCGGGTGAGCATGTGGTCGGAGATGTGCTGAAACGCTATGTCGAGATAACGGCATACGTTTGGCTTCTCGCGCATCACGTCGAGCAACTCCAGTGGGAAGTGCGTAGGATAAGCATAGTGAAGTCGAATCCACTTCACTCCCTCGATGTCTGCCATGTCCGATACGAGTTCGGCAATGTGCTGCTTGCCGTCGATGTCTGTCCCGTAGTAAGTTAGCTCTTGCGCTATCACCTGAAACTCAACGGTTCCCTCGGAAACAAGCTGTCTCACCTCTGCGAGAATCTCTTCTTTCGGTCGGCTCTTATGACGACCAGTGATTAGCGGAATTGCACAGTAGGCACAATGGCGGTCGCACCCCTCGCTTATCTTCAGGTAAGCATAGTGGCGAGGCGTCGTGATATGCCTAATTCCGTTGCACGAAGGCACTTCTGCCTTGCCTAACTCGTGGAGAAGCTCTTTGTAATTGAACTTTCCGTACCATTTGTCCACCTGTGGTATCTCGCGCTCAAGGTCGTCCTTATATCGTTGCGAGAGGCATCCCATCACGTAGAGTCGCTTTATGCGTCCCTCGTCTTTAGCCTCGGCAAATTCGAGTATGGTCTCGATGCTCTCTTCCTTTGCGTCTTGTATGAAACCGCAAGTGTTAATCACAACGACTTCGCCCGTCGGGTTGGGACTGTCGTGAGTGCACTTGAAGCCGTTGGCCTCGAACTGCTTCATGAGAAGCTCGCTATCCACAAGATTTTTCGAGCATCCCATCGTTATGATGTCAACAGTGTTGTGCATCAACCTTGAAACAGTGAGTCAACGAACTGACGCTTGTTGAAGAGTTGGAGGTCTTCCATGCCTTCGCCCAAGCCTATGTATTTCACTGGCACTTTGAGCTGGTCGCTAATGCCTATCACCACGCCGCCCTTGGCTGTTCCGTCAAGTTTTGTTATGGCAAGAGCAGTGATTTGTGTTACTGCTGCGAACTGTTTAGCCTGCTCGAAAGCGTTCTGTCCGGTGCTACCGTCGAGGACAAGCAGCACTTCATCAGGCGCATCGGGCAACACTTTCTTCATCACGTCCTTGATTTTCTTTAGCTCGTTCATCAGTCCCACCTTATTGTGGAGTCGGCCTGCAGTGTCTATTATCACGACATCGGCACCGTTGGCCTTTGCCGAACTAAGCGTGTCGAAGGCTACCGACGCTGGGTCGCTTCCCATCTGCTGCTTTATGACAGGCACTCCCACCCTTTCGCCCCAGATGCACAACTGCTCTACTGCGGCGGCGCGGAAGGTGTCGGCAGCTCCGAGATAGACCTTCTTGCCGGCGTTCTTGAACTGGTATGCCAGCTTGCCGATAGTGGTGGTCTTTCCCACTCCGTTGACTCCAACGACGAGTATCACGTATGGCTTGTGGTCGGTGGGCAGCTCCCAATCGTCGTTGTCGGTGGTGTTGTTTTCTTCCAACAGCGATGCTATCTCGTCGCGAAGGATACCGTTGAGTTCGCTTGTCGAGACGTACTTGTCGCGAGCTACTCGTTCTTCTATTCTATGGATTATCTTGAGAGTGGTGTCCACGCCCACGTCGCTTGTTATCAACACCTCCTCTAAGTCGTCGAGCACGTCGTCGTCAACCTTCGACTTGCCCGCGATGGCGCGTGATAGTTTGGTGAATACGCTTTGTTTGGTCTTTTCGAGACCTTTGTCGAGCGTCTCTTTCTTCTTTTTGTTAAATAGGCCGAATAATCCCATACCACTTTAATTTTGTGCAAAGATACAACATTTTCCGTAAACAAACAAAAAAAGAAGTTGCAAACTTTCGTTTGTGCAACTTCTTTTATCTATTGTTCAAAGAATTTTATTTCTTGAAGAAGTCTTTTACGGCCTCGTTGGGCACCATGTGCTCATCGAAGATGTAAGCTCCTGTCTTGGGGCTTTTAACCATCTTGATTACCTTTGTGTATGCGCGACCATCCGTTGAGCCTTCGTGGAGGGTAGCGACCGCTTTTTTTGCCATATACTATTCTGTTTTGTATTATTTGATTTCCTTGTGTACCGTCATGCGCTTGAGAATGGGGTTATACTTCTTCAGCTCCATGCGCTCAGGAGTGTTCTTACGGTTCTTCGTCGTGATGTAACGACTTGTTCCGGGCAGTCCCGACTCTTTCATCTCGGTGCACTCAAGAATCACTTGCACGCGATTACCTTTTGCTTTCTTGCTTGCCATAACTCTTAGTCTCCTATTACTTTAATGTCCTTCCAATCGACATAGCCTTTCTCTACAGCTTGCTTAAGAGCGGCATCAAGTCCTACTTTGTTAATCAAGCGCAGACCAGCTGCACTAATCTTGAGCCTAATCCAGCAGTTCTCTTCTACATAGAAGAACTTCTTGCTGAATAGATTGACATCGAAAGTACGCTTAGTGCGATGCTTCGAGTGGGATACGTTGTTGCCAATCTGGGCTTTCTTCCCTGTAATCTGACAAATCTTCGACATTGCTATCTATTCTTTTTCTTTTACACTATAATGTAACTTATTCCAAACAGGGTGCAAAATTACAAACTTTTTGCCAATAAACAAAACTTTTCGACCACAAATCTTCTTTTTTATGATTTTTTATGCTTCAAACGACTGACGCAATCGTGTTTTCACGCCGAAACAGCGCTAAATCGCGACCGACGAAACCGCAAAACCACATCGGGCAGATGGGCAGAAACTATCACGGTAACGTTAACGAATCATCGTGGTAACGATAGTTGGTTGTTTCCATAACGATGTCCGGACATTCTTATGGATTCAACAAGCCACGTCAATGGAAACAGGGATTTGCCTCCATTGAAGTCGTATTTTATCGTCTGCCTGACTACTAACCTTCTTGCTCCGAGCCTTTTAGAAAGTCGGAGAGCATCTCAAGAGCCTTTCGCGTCGCTGCGAGCAGATTGAGGTCGCGACCATTGTCTTCGGTCAGTTGAAGCGTCGAGAAGCGCTCACCGTCGCCACAGGCCAGCCAGATGGTTCCAACGGGGTGTTCTCGCGTTCCTCCGCCGGGACCAGCCACTCCGGTAGCGGCTATTGCGAAGTCGGTGCCCAGTGTGCGGCACGCTCCTGCCACCATCTGTCGGGCTACTTCCTCGCTCACCGCGGTGTGTTCCTCCAGTGTCTCGTGGCTCACTCCGAGCAGACGCTCCTTTATTTCGTCCACGTAGCAGACTATGCCACCCTTGAAGTATGCCGACGACCCCGGCGTAGCAATGATGGCTTCAGAGATTCTGCCGCCCGTGCAGCTTTCTGCCGTAGATAGTGTTTGCTGGCGTTCCCAGAGCATCTGACTTATCTCTCTGCTTAATACTTTTGTCTCAAAGTCCATATACTGTCTGTTTATTTGTTCTTTTATAAATAAGTTCGTGGGTTATAACGTTTTACTTGAACGTAACTTTCGAGAAGGCAGGAGCGTCTATGGGACAGAACTCCCTGTCGAGGAACTTGTAGTATCCCACTACTCCTATCATCGCGGCATTGTCGGTGGTGTAGCTGAACTTCGGGATATACACAGTCCATCCGTATCGTCGCGCGTGGTCGTGGAAAGCGTTGCGAAGTCCTGTGTTAGCGCTAACTCCGCCTGCCACGGCTACGTGCTTTATGCCAGTGTCGTGGGCGGCTCGCTTCAGTTTCTTCATCAAGATATCCACTATCGTGCGTTCCAAGCTGGCGGCAAGGTCTTCCTTGTGATGTTCCACGAAGTCGGGGTCTTCTTTCGTCCAGTCTCTTAACGAATAGAGGAAACTGGTCTTCAGTCCACTGAAGGAATAATCGAGGCCTTGAATGTGTGGTTCCGAGAAATGAAAAGCGTCGGGATTGCCCTGCCTGGCGAGCTTGTCGATGATTGGTCCTCCTGGATATCCCAAGCCCATCACCTTAGAACATTTGTCTATTGCTTCGCCAGCGGCATCGTCGATGGTCTGTCCTAACACTTCCATGTCGTTGTAGGCATTCACTTTCACAATCTGCGAGTTGCCACCGCTAACTAACAAACAGAGGAAAGGATAGGGAGGACAAGAGTTGTCTTCCTCGGTCTCGCGTATGAAGTGAGCCATCACGTGTCCCTGCAAGTGGTTGACATCAATCAACGGAATGCCGAGCGAACGGGCGAAACCTTTAGCGAAACTAACTCCCACGAGTAGCGAGCCCATGAGTCCCGGCCCTCGTGTGAATGCCACGGCAGAGAGCTGTTCCTTAGTTATTCCCGCCCTCTTTATGGCTTGGTCAACCACTGGCACCACGTTTTGCTGGTGGGCGCGCGACGCCAATTCGGGCACGACTCCGCCGTATGCTCGGTGTACGTCTTGCGAAGCAGTTACGTTGCTCAGCAACACATCGCCTTTCAGAACGGCTGCCGACGTGTCGTCGCAGCTGCTCTCTATACCTATTATATATATAGGGGTCATTGCGTTAATATTTCAACACCGTGCTCGGTCATCACAAACGTATGCTCCCACTGGGCGCTCGGCAGTTCGTCGTCGGAGATAACTTCCCAACCGTAAGGGTCGTCTTCGTCGATGAACACTTCCCACGACCCCATGTTTATCATGGGCTCGATAGTGAAAACCATGCCTGGCACGAGCAGCATGCCGGTTCCTCGATTGCCAAAGTGTACCACTTCAGGCTCTTCGTGAAACTCCAACCCTACTCCATGGCCGCAGAGGTCGCGTACCACTCCGTAGCCATACTTGCGGGCGTGCTTCTCTATCGCGTGGCCGATGTCGCCTACGAATCCGTATGGTTGCGCGGCCTCGGCACCTATTTCGAGGCATTCCTTGGTTACTCTGACCAGCTGTTCCTTCTCTGGCGTTGTCTTACCAATAATGAACATACGCGACGCATCCGAGAAGTAGCCGTCGAGAATAGTCGATACATCCACGTTGATGATGTCTCCCTCTTCGAGTATGTCCTCGGCCTTGGGTATTCCGTGGCATACCACTTCGTTGATGCTCGTACAACAGCTCTTCGGGAAACCCTCGTAGTTGAGCGGAGCCGGAGTAGCTCCGTGTTCGATGGTGTAGTTGTAAACAATCTCGTCTATTTCGAGAGTTGACATTCCCGCCCGTATCTCTTTCGCCACAGCGTCGAGGACGCCAGTGTTCACTACGCCCGACCGTCTGATTCCTTCTATCTGTTCCGGAGTCTTAATCAGGTCGCGCGTAGGCACCAGTTTTCCCTTTCGTTGCCAAAAGAGCACGCGCTCGTCCATCTCTGTCAGAGGCTGTCCGGCGGGCACGTTCCATCTTCTTTTCTTTCCAAACATATCAATTTAATATTTCGGCGCTTGCCTGTCCCTTGCCCGTTTCCCGCTGTTCGTTGAAATGTTGCAGTCGGGCTATATATTTTCCGAGGATGTCGAACTCAATGTTCACCACCGAGCCGACGCGCAAGTCGCAGAAGTTCGTGTGCTCAAGAGTATAAGGGATTATCGCCACTTGGAAAGTGTTGTCGGTCGGGCGGCATACCGTCAACGAGACACCATTGACCGTAACAGACCCTTTGTCCACCGTGAAGTAGCCTCGCCGTGCCATCTCTGCGTCGAAAGGATACTCGAAAGTAAAGTATTTCGAGCCGTCGGCGTCGTCTATCCGAGTGCACCGCGCCGTCATGTCAACGTGTCCTTGAACTATGTGCCCGTCGAGTCTTCCGTTTATCTGCATCGACCGTTCCACGTTAACCTTATCTCCCTCACGCAATAGACCGAGGTTCGAGCGGTCGAGCGTCTCTCGCATTGCCGTAACGGTGTAGCAGTCGCCGTCTATTGCCACCACGGTGAGGCAGACTCCATTATGCGACACGCTTTGGTCGATGCCCAGCTCGCTTGTGAACGAACATCTGAGAGTAAGGTCTATATTGTCGCGGTCGTGCCTTATGCCGACCACCGTAGCAAATTCTTCTATAATCCCACTGAACATAATCAATCCATTATAAAAAGAGAAAAAGGTCGTACCGATGATGCGATGAAAACTCCGAGTTTCAAGATTTGAGCGCTCTCCGTCTTTGTAATCCACCGGCATAATTGCTCTCCTTTCGGAGCGTGGCCCGCCATTGGCAAGAGAAGTCGTCTCGGTTTTTTCTTTATTATTTGATGAGTATCCCTATATCGATACGACCTGTTTTCGCCTGCAAAGTTACGCATTCAATCGGATATATACAAACATTTCAGGCTATTTATTCTTAACTTCTGTTAAATAAGTAAGAATTATCGATGAATTGAATATTTAACTCTACAAACCACCGATAAACTTATATATTATTTCGACGAATGGATTTTTCGCCGTACCTTTGCAGCGGAAATAATGATAAAAAGATAATGACAATGAAGAAAAAAATTGTTTCGCTCGTGGTCGTGGCGTTTGTCGCCTGCACTGCTTCCGCACAAAAGCAGTGGACACTGAAAGAGTGCATCGACTACGCATTGACTAACAACATCTCTCTTCGTAAGAACGTAATTACGAAGCAATCGGCAGAAGAAGACGTGCTGCAGTCGCAAGCCGCCCTGCTTCCTTCGCTATCAGCATCGACATCGCAGAACGTTGGCTACCAGCCATGGCCTAACAGTGGGCAGGCTACCGTGTCGAACGGACTTGTGCAAAACGAGACGAAGAACGGATACTACAACGGTTCCTACGGAGTTAACGCGAACTGGACGGTATGGAACGGCAACAAAAACCACAACACAGTGAAGCTAAACAAGCTCACCGAGCAACAGGCAGAACTTGACTCAGCCCAGACTGCCAACTCGCTAATCGAGCAAATAGCCCAGCTCTACGTTCAAATACTATACTCGAAAGAGGCCATCGAAGTAAACAAGTCGAGTCTCGAAACCGCCAAGAAAAACGAGGAACGCGGAAAAACAATGGTTAAGGTAGGCAGCATGTCGAAAGCCGACCTCGCCCAGCTCACCTCACAAGTGGCACAGGCACAATATAACATAGTAGAGGCAGAGAGCAACGTCCGCAACTATCAACGCCAACTGAAGCAACTGCTGCAAATCACCGACGACGAGGAGCTCGACGTAGTATCACCCGAAAGCACCGACGCACAAGCCGACGCAGAGATTCCCGCCCTGCAGTCTGTCTATGAATCGGCACTGGCATATCGTCCCGAAATACAGAATGCAAAACTTGGCATTCAGTCGAGTGAGATAAACGAAAGCATAGCAAAGGCCGGAAAGCTGCCCACGGTGGGAGTGTCCGCAAGTGCCGGAAGCAGCACAAACTCGCTTAGCTCCTACTCTTGGGGCAACCAAATGAAGTCGAACTTCAACCTCGGAGCAGGTGTCTCCGTAAGCATACCTCTGATAGACCAACGCCAGACTAAGACGGCAGTGAACAAGGCGCGTCTGCAGCGCGAGCAATATGAACTGGAACTGCAAAACCAGCAGACCACCCTCTACAGCACTATCGAACAATACTGGATATCTGCCGTTACCAACCAAAACAAGTGGCGCGCTGCAAAGGCCAGCACCGAAAGCGCACAGACCAGCTACGACCTTCTCAGCGAGCAATTCCGAGTAGGACTGAAGAACATAGTGGAGCTGATGACTGGCAAGGACAATCTGCTCACCGCACAACAGAACGAGCTGCAGAGCAAATACCTCACCATCCTGAACCTTCAGATGCTCAACTTCTACAAGACAGGCAAGATGTAAGAGAGGATTCCCATGTTAATGAGTTTCATACAAAACAGACAAAACTAAAAAGAAAGATATAAACATGAAAAAGATTAGCAAGATTTGGATTGCGGTCATAGTCATCGCCTTGATTGCATTAGCAGCATGGTTCTTCTCTGGAACGAAGAAGAAAGAGACTATCACCTTCGACAAAGTGAAAGTGGAGCAAGGCTCCATAACATCAAGCATCACCGCAACGGGCACCATCGAAGCCGTTACCACCGTAACAGTAGGTACGCAGGTGTCGGGCATCATCGACAAGCTATATGTTGACTATAATAGCGTTGTGAAGAAAGGACAGGTAATAGCCGTGCTCGACAAGACTAACCTTACGAGCGAACTGAAGTCGGCAAACGCCAACCTGCAGAGCATGCAAAGCGCACTCAACTATCAGCTCTCCAACTACAACAGATACAAGGAACTCTATCAGAAGGGCCTCATCAGCGCCAACGACTACGAGAGCGCCAAATTAAGCTACCAGCAGGCAAAAGAGCAAGTAGCTACGGCAAAAGAGACCGTCCGTAAGGCTCAGACGAACTTAGGATACGCAACAATCACTTCGCCTATCGACGGAGTTGTTGTTTCAAAGTCTGTTGAGGAAGGACAGACGGTAGCCGCATCATACAGCACGCCTGAACTCTTCACTATCGCAAAGGACCTTACCAACATGCAAGTAGTGGCCGACGTGGACGAAGCAGACATAGGCGAAGTTAAGGAAGGTGAGCGCGTGACGTTCACAGTAGATGCCTATCCCGACGACACCTTCAGCGGTGAAGTCACCCAAGTGCGTCTTGAGGCAACAACGACCAACAACGTAGTAACCTACGAGGTGGTAATCAGCGCACCCAACGCCGACCTTAAACTGAAGCCAGGACTGACGGCAAACGTCACCATCTATACAATGGAAAAGACCGGCATTAAGACTGTCTCATCGAAAGCACTGAAGTTCACTCCTACCAAGGAGACGGTAGGCAAGATGAAGATACAAGACGTGGCCAATGCCAAGAACAAGCTGTGGACCATCGACGGTAACACCTTCAAGGCTCACGCCGTACAGCTCGGCGAGAGCGACGGCATAAAGACCGAGATTAAGAGTGGCGTCGAAGTAGGAACAGAGGTAGTGAGCGGCATCACCACCGTCACCGAGAACACCGAAGAAGGCGACAGCGAACAGGCACAAAGCCCATTCGCACCGGGTCCGAAGAAGAACGACAAGAAGAAGTAAAGTGAGTTCATAAGACACACGGTCAGCCAAGTTCGTCAAGTTTGTCAAGAAGTTAAGACAATACACCTCTTTATATATAAGACGACCAAAGCACTTCTTGATAAACTCGACGACTTGACAGACCCGATAAACTCGAAAAGGAATGGAAAAGAAAGTAGTGATAGAACTCGACAACGTGAAGCGTGAGTTTGTCGTCGGCGACGAGACTGTTCACGCACTACGCGGAGTTACGTTCAAGATTCTCGAAGGAGAGTTTGTCACAATCATGGGAAAGTCGGGAAGCGGAAAATCAACGCTGCTCAACCAACTCGGTTGCCTTGACACGCCATCCTCAGGAGAATATTATCTCGACGGAGTGTCCGTCAGAACCATGTCGAAGTCGCAACGAGCAGTGCTTCGCAACAGAAAGATTGGATTCATCTTCCAGAACTACAACCTGCTGCCGAAGACAACATCAGTAGAGAACGTGGAACTTCCATTGATGTACAACTCTGCCGTCAGCGCAAAAGAGCGCACCGAACGTGCCATCAACGCCCTGAAAGCAGTAGGCCTCGGTGAGCGTCTCTACCACAAGAGCAACCAAATGTCGGGAGGACAGATGCAGCGCGTCGCCATAGCACGGGCACTCGTCAACGACCCCGCGGTGATACTCGCAGACGAGGCCACGGGAAACCTCGACACACGAACATCGTTCGAGATTCTCGTACTCTTCCAAAAGCTGCATGCCGAAGGTAGAACTATCATCTTCGTTACGCACAATCCTGACATTGCCAACTACTCTTCGCGAAACATAATGCTACGCGACGGAAAGGTCATCAGCGACGAAGTGAACCACAACATCCTCTCTGCCGCCGAAGGACTGGCCGCGTTGCCACAAAACACCGACGAGTAAACCGCTTCGTAATGGCATCACGCTCGGTCAAGATCCGACCGATGATATCCTATTAAAAGTTCAAAAGTTATGAATTACAGCAACCTATTCAAAATAGCCCTCAAAGCCATTGCAGCCAACAAGATGCGCTCGTTTCTCACTGCGCTCGGCATCATCATCGGCGTAGCATCGGTAATCACAATGCTTGCCATAGGCCAGGGCTCGAAGAAATCTATTCAGGCGAACATCGCAGAGATGGGCTCGAACATGATTATGATACACCCAGGAGGCGATATGCGTGGTGGCGTCAGGCAAGACGCATCGTCGATGGAAACCCTGAAACTAACCGACTATCAAAGCATCAAGGACGACTGCCACTACGTATCGGCAGTGTCGCCAGTGGTCAGCAGTTCGGGGCAATTCATCTTCGGTAATAACAACACACCATCTACCATCTACGGAATCAATGCCGACTATCTCGAAATTCGTCAGCTATCAGTATCAGAAGGAACAATGTTCACCGACGACGACATAAAGAAATCGTCGAAGGTATGCATCGTCGGACAAACCGTGGTTGACAACCTTTTCCCCAATGGTGAAGACCCATTAGGCAAGGTAATCCGTTTCAACTCCATACCGTTCAAGATTGTGGGAGTATTGAAGAAAAAGGGTTACAACACGATGGGCATGGACCAAGACGACCTCGTTCTGGCACCATACTCCAGCGTAATGAAGCGTATCCTCGCCCAGACCTACGTCAGCCAGATACTCTGTTCTGCCGTTACCGAGGGGCTGACCGACAAGGCCACCGAGGAAATCAGCACCATACTACGCCGAAACCATAAGCTGAAAGACGCCACGGAGACCACCGAGGCCGACGACGACGACTTCAACATACGCTCGCAAGAGGAACTATCATCAATGATGAACTCCACCACCGATATGCTCACCATCCTGCTCGGATGCGTAGCAGGAATCTCTCTCATAGTCGGCGGCATCGGCATCATGAATATCATGTACGTATCAGTAACGGAGCGCACACGCGAGATTGGCCTGCGAATGAGTGTCGGCGCACGTGGCATTGACATACTGAACCAGTTTCTCATCGAGGCCATCATGCTCAGCGTAACGGGAGGACTCATCGGCGTGCTCTTCGGCGTAGGAGCGTCGTATGCCGTCAAAGCGCTAGCAAACTGGCCTATCTATATCCAGCCTTGGAGCATAATAATGAGCTTCGCCGTCTGCACCTTCACCGGAGTCTTCTTCGGTTGGTATCCTGCAAAGAAGGCAGCAAAGCTCGACCCGATAGAAGCACTGCGCTATGAATAGACGAACAGAAATACTCATCCACTGTGCCATCTGGCTCTATATGCTCCTCGCGCCACTGACATTCATGCGCACCTTCGAGCATGGATGGGTGCTCAGATATCTCTGCATCACCGTGGCACCACTGCTGACGTTGGCCGTCTTCTATACTTACTATCTCTCGCTCTATCGTCTTTACATGGACCACGAGCGAAGACAACGGTTCTTTGTCATATCGGTGGTAGGGCTTATCGCGCTCGCCATCGTGCTGCACCTATGGAACGAACTCACAAACGACTTCGTACATCCGAGACGCCTTGCCTCTCCTGGGCAAGGACCGAGCTGGATACGAATGACTCTGTTCATACTGCACGACGTTTTCAACTTCGCCATTGCCGCGACAATAGCCACTGCGCTACGTCTTTCACAGCACTGGAAACAGGCAGACCTTGCCCGTAAAGAGGCAGAGTCGGCACGAGCAGAAGCCGAGCTTAGTAACCTGAGGTCGCAGATAAACCCTCACTTTCTGCTCAACACATTGAACAACATCTACGCTCTCACCGCCTTCGACTCGGAGAAGGCTCAGAAGGCTGTGATGGAACTGAGCAAGTTGCTGCGCCACATCCTCTACGATTATCAGCAACCAACAGTTAAACTTGAAGACGAAGCAGAGTTTATACGCAACTATGTCAACCTGATGAAGATAAGGCTCTCAGGCAACGTTGACGTGAAGCTGGAGACACAACTGGCCGACCCGACGACCCAAATAGCGCCACTCATCTTCATCTCTCTCATAGAAAACTCGTTTAAACATGGCATTTCGCCTACCCAACCGAGCTTCATACACATTAACTTGCACTCCGACGACAAGCAGGTGGTGTGCGAGATAAACAACTCCAACTTCCCCAAGACCGAAGCCGACCGCTCTGGCCACGGCATCGGACTGACGCAAGTGGAGCGCCGTCTTCAACTGGCCTATCCAGGCAAATACACCTGGGAAAAAGGCACACAAGAAAACAACACGTATCACTCTAAAATCACAATCAACCTATGACCATCAATTGCGCCATCATCGACGACGAACCTCTCGCAGCAGAGCTTCTCGCTTCATACGCTAAAAAGACACCTTTCCTTAATCTCATTGGCTCATACAACTCGGCTGTAACGGCAATGAAGGAGCTGCGCGACAATCCGGCAGACTTACTGTTCCTCGACATTCAGATGCCCGAACTGAGTGGACTCGAATTCGCCAAGATACTGCCTAAACAGACGAGAATCATCTTTACCACTGCCTTCCAGCAATACGCAATAGAGGGATACAAGGTGAACGCCATCGACTATCTGTTGAAGCCCATCGCCTACGAAGACTTCGTAAAGGCAGCCAACAAAGCCCTCGACTACTTCGCTACCGAGGCCAAGCAAGAGGCGTATCGAGAGGACAGATTCATGTTCGTGAAGAGCGACTACAAGCTCGTTCGCATCTCACTCGACGACATTCTCTACATCGAGGGGCTGAAAGACTACGTGCGCATCTACCTCGAAAACGGGGAAAAGATTATGTCGCTGATGAACATGAAAAAGGTGGAAGACTATCTCCCCCACCCTGAGTTCATGAGAACACACCGAAGCTACATCGTACACATGACGAAAGTGCACTCCATCGACCGCTTCCGCATAGTGTTCGGCGACGCTTACATACCCATCAGCGACAGCTATAAAGAGGAGGCGCAAGCCTACTTCGAGAGGCACACGCTATCATAACGAAACGGCATCCTCGCTACCATGAAAAGGTGGCGAGGATGTTTCTTTTTCACATCCCGCAAGAGGTGTCTCGTTGTTTCCATAACAACGTCCGGACATTCTTATGGAAACGTCCGGTTGTTTCCATAACAATAAACAGACATCGTTATGGAAACAACAAAAGGCTCTCACCACGACAAAAAACTCCCACCCTACCGAAGGGACATAAAAGAAGGAGAGGACACGCCTTACTGTCGGCACGTCCTCTCCTCGTTGTTTCTGTTTGCGCCTATTTCGTCGCTAAGGGCGAGATTACTCTGCGGCGGGAGCTTCTGCTTGAGCTTCCTCTGCCGGTGCAGCCTCAGCGGTAGCCTCTGCAGCAGCTGCAGCGGCGGCAGCCTTCTTGTCGGCTACTTTCTTGGCGATAGCCTCGTTGAGCTTCTTCTCGGCGGCAATCTCCTTGTCGTAAGCCTCTTTCTTCTTCTGGGCATCCTTCTCGCGGATAGCCTCTGCACCCTTAGTCTTGGCCTCTTTCCAAGCGTCGAACTTCTTCTGAGCATCATCCTCGTTGAATGCGCCTTTCTTCACTCCACCCTTGAGGTGTTTCATAAGATATACGCCCTCACGACTAAGGATGTTGCGAGTTGTATCGGTGGGCTGAGCGCCTACCTCTACCCAATAGAGAGCTCTATCGAAGTTGAGTTCTACTGTAGCAGGATTAGTGTTGGGATTATACATTCCCAATTTCTCGATGAATTTGCCATCGCGTGGCGCTCTCGAGTCGGCGACGACGATACGATAAACTGCGTATCCCTTGCGTCCGCCGCGCTGCAATCTGATTTTTGTTGCCATTTGTTGTTGATTTTTTGAAAATTAAATAAATTTCGTGCCATCATCTCGTGATAGCGGCTGCAAAGGTACAACAAAAAGTTGAAACGAGGAAAGGGGATTTTGAAACTTATCGGGCTGTTAACGTTTTTTAAGTGAGAAAGAGCGAAACTTTCATTAGCCTACATTCATTTTTCCACCTAAAAAGCAGTATCTTTGCAGTCGATGAAAAGCGAATTGTCTATACTGATGCCGGCTCACGACAACGACTGCACCGAGTTGGCACGATGCTTATGCCTGATGGCCGACAGGATAGAAGGACTAAGGTGGGAGCTCATTGTGGCAGACGACGGCTCGAAAGACGTGCTGACCAAGGAGAGAAACCGAAGCATCGGAGACCATCCTCGCGCGCGCGTGATAGAGAATAAGGAGAACATCGGGAGGGCAAGAATTCGGAATCTGTTGGTCAGCGAGGCGCAATACCAGTGGTTGCTATTCATCGACAGCGACCGACGCGTGGAAGACGACGACTTCCTGAAGCGATACTTAGAGACTCCCGACGACGACATCGTGGTGAGCGGCGGCATCTGCATAGGTGAAAACACGAAGCGAGACAAGCGAAACCTTCGGTATATCTACGAGTTAGCGGCAGAAGAGAAGCAGAGTGCCGCCGAGCGACGGAAGCACGAGCACGAGCATTTCCTGACTACGAACTTCATGGCCCGTCGCGACGTCATGACGGCACATCCGTTCGACGAACGCTTTCATCGTTATGGTTACGAAGACGTATTGTTTGGCAAACAACTAAAGGATGCAGGCATAGGAGTGGCTCACATAGACAATGCCGTGGCATTCGGAGAGTTCGAGGATAACACCAATTTCGTGAGGAAAACGGAAGAAGGTCTTGCCACTCTGATGGAGTTTCGCGACGAATTGCGCGGCTACTCCGCTTTGCTCGATGCAGCCGAACGTATCGATGGTCTGCATCTTGGGTGGGCGGCAAGGCTCACGTGGCAACTGTCAGGAAAGCAAATGAGGCGCAATCTTACGGGAGAGCACCCGCGCCTATGGGTGTTCAAAGTCTTCAAGCTGTTGGGAATGTTCGGCAATAAGGGCTGACGCCTTGGGTGGGAGTATCGCTCCATGGAAATGCCAACAGCTCAACACGATGCACCTGCTCCACAGGAAAGACGATGAAAAAGATTTTCAAGATTGCCGGTCCTTCGATAGTGTCGAACATTACAGTTCCTCTGTTGGGGGCAGTAGATGTGGCCATAACGGGTCATATCGGCGACGCACGCTATATGGCAGCCATCGCCGTGGGCGCAATGATGTTCAACTTGGTCTATTGGCTGTTCGGATTCCTACGGATGGGAACCAGCGGACTGACTTCGCAAGCTCTTGGCGCACGCAATCTCGACGAGACGACACGACTGCTGACGCGAGCCATCGCCGTGGCGGAAGGAATTGCTCTGCTCTTCATCGTGCTGCAATGGCCACTAAGAGAGACGCTTATTTGGCTGATGGGGCCGGAAGACGAGGTGAAGAGTCTGGCACGACGATACTTCTGCATCTGCATCTGGGGCGCACCGGCAGTGATGGGTCTTTACGGCATGAACGGATGGCTGATAGGAATGCAAAACACAAGGACGCCGATGGTGGTGGCGATAGTTCAAAACGTTGTGAACATAATTGCGTCGCTCTTCCTTGTCTTTGTCGTGGGAATGAAGATTGAGGGAGTGGCCACTGGCACACTGATAGCGCAATGGACAGGACTGATTATGGCCGTCGGGATGACACGCCACGGCTACGGGCGACTGTTCGCGCGACACCCCGCAACGAAAGACAGGGCTATGCTGTTCGACAGGAAAAAGATGGGAGAGTTTTTCCGAGTAAACCGCGACCTCTTTCTGCGCACCTGTTTCTTGGTTGGCGTCAACTTCTTCTTCACGGCAGCAGGGGCACGACAAGGTGCAGAAATATTGGCTGTTAACACAGTGTTGATGCAGTTTTTCCTCTTCTTCTCCTACTTCATGGACGGTTTCGCCAACGCAGGTGAGGCGCTTGCAGGGCGATACTATGGGGCAGGCAACGCGACGATGCTAAGGCAAACCATCGGCAGGCTGTTCGCATGGGGAGCTATCACAACTGCAACTTTCACCGCCGTTTATCTCGCCTTCGGCAACGGTATCGTGGGACTGTTGACCGACAATGCCGACGTGATAGCCGCCGCCCGCCCTTATCAGTTCTGGACTATAGTCATTCCCGTAGTAGGAGTGTCGGCCTTTGTGTGGGATGGCGTGTTCATCGGACTAACCATGTCGAGAGGGATGCTTGGTAGCAGTGTGGTGGCAGCATTAGCCTTCTTTGCCACATTCTTCATAAACAGCCATCTGAAACTGTTACCAGAGAACCACGCCTTATGGCTTGCGCAAGTGGTCTATCTCGCTATGCGTGGCATCACGCAGAGCTGGATTTATGCAAGGCGCGAGCCTACTTTATTCCGCGCTCATTAAGAGCCTTAGAGTATTTTGCGGCATTCTTCAAGTGTTCGGCGTATGTGCTTGCAAAGTTGTGAGTACCAGAGAAATCTTCTTTCGCGCACATGTAAATATAGTCGTGGTTTACTGCATTCAGCACAGCGTCGATACCCGCAATCGACGCCACCTTGATTGGTCCGGGCGGCAGTCCCTCGTTTCTATAGGTGTTGTAGGGACTGTTAACTGCTAATTGCTTCTGATATATGCGTCGAAGAGCGAAGTCTTTTAGCGCGAACTTAACCGTGGGGTCGGCTTGCAGAGGCATCTGTCGCGACAAACGGTTGAGATACATACCTGCTATCATAGGCTTTTCTCCGTTATTCGCAGTCTCTTCGTCTATGATACTGGCGAGAGTGCAAACCTCGTTTGGTGTTAGTTTAACGTTACGAGCCTTCTGTTCCCTTTCGATGTTCCAGAATGCCTTATGTTCGCGCTGCATACGTTCCATGAACTTCTGTAGCGACGTGTTCCAATAGATGTCGTAAGTGTTAGGCACGAACAGGCAGGCAATGGTGCAAGTGTCGTAGCCTAATTGTGCACAGAAAGAGGAGTCTTGCAGAGCCTCCACGATTTGCAGGCTGTCTAACATCAACTTCTTCGATATGGCACCGGCCAGACGGTCCATCGTTCTGCTTTCGGGAATGGTGAGTCTGATGGGCGTCTGCTGTCCGTTCTTGATACGACGGAAGAGCGTGAACGTCCCGTCGGAAGGCTCTATGGCATATCGTCCCGTGCGAATGTGTTGCTCGTAGTCCCAGTAGCGGGCAAGCGTGGTGAATGCACTCATAGACAAGTGTTTGCCTATTGGTTCGAGCTTGCAGTAAACAGAGTCTGCAGTGTCGTCGTCGTCAATATAGACATATTGAGTTGTTGAATGCGACGAAAACGACGAGAAGAAGTAATACGCCACAAGAGCGACGATTACTACGATGCCAATGATGGCAGCAGCGAGATAATATCTCTTAGTATTCTTTTCCATTTATCACTTTTATAAACTTAGGTCCGTATTTCTTTAACTTAAATTCTCCAACGCCCGACACTTCAGCCATCTGTTCAAGTGTGGTTGGGCGGATAGTAGCGAGCGAATGAAGCACTTTGTCCGAGAAGACGATGTATGGCGGAAAGCCTTCCTCGTTGGCACACGTTAGGCGAAGTTGGCGCAAACGCTCGAAAAGCTGTTTATCTTCTACCTTCTCTGACTTCACACTGCCCACGATAGGAATTTGTAGTTGCAGGTGTTGCTTCTTCTGTTTGGGTTTCTTTTCTTTGGTGCTATGGTCAACGACAGAGAGCAATGCTTGGCTTCGTCCGAAAAGCACATCCTCTCCGAGTGGCGTTATCTTCACTATGTTGTCCTCGTTGTAGAGTATCTCTATGTATCCAAGCTGATACATCTGTAGGAGATAATCGTTCCACTGTCTCAACGAATAGTCGCGACCTACTCCAAATGTCTTCAGCTCGTTATAATGTTCTGAGACTACCACATCGGTAAACATTCCCTTCAGAATCTCGATGCAAGTGGATACGCTTATTGTCTCACCAGTGCGTCGGAAAGCACTTAGCGCCATCTGAACGAGCCTTGTTCCATCGAATCGTTGTGGTGGATTTTGGCATACATCGCAATTACCGCAGTCGTGGTCGAACGGGTCGTTGAAGTAGTTTAAAAGTATTCTTCGGCGGCAAACAGGAGCTTCCGCATACTGTCGCATACGGAGCAACTTATCGAGATTCACTTCCATTTGTCCGCTCTCGCGCGCGAACCTTTCTAATTGTATAATGTCGGCGAGAGAATAAAAGAGTATTGTGTCGGCTGGTGCTCCGTCGCGCCCTGCCCTGCCTATCTCTTGATAGAAGCTCTCGATGCTCTTTGGCATATTGGAGTGAATGACCCACCGTACGTTGCTTTTGTCGATGCCCATACCAAAGGCAATGGTGGCGCAAACTACGAGAGTTTCGTCGCGTTTAAACCGTTCTTGCACGGCATCACGTTCATCGCCATTCATTCCAGCATGATAATACTCTGCCTTAATACCTTTGCGACGCAATTCGTTAGCCATCTTTTCGGTGTTCTTGCGCGACAGGCAATAGATAATACCAGCATCGAACGGTCGAGCCTTTATGAAGTTGACGATAAAGGACAACTTTTCTCTTCCGTTATATCCGCGTTTAACAGTAAGCGAAAGGTTCGGGCGGTCGAAAGAGGATACAAACTCTCTGTATTTGGTAAGCCTGAGTTGCTTTACTATGTCCTCGCGAGTAATCTTGTCAGCAGTAGCTGTAAGAGCCATCACTGGCACTTTCGGAAAGTGTTGTTTCAATACTGATAGTTGAGTATATTCAGGACGAAAGTCGTGTCCCCATTGGCTGATGCAGTGAGCTTCGTCTATTGCAAAGAGAGAAACATCGAGTTTGTTGCCGATAAAGGATAGCTCAGTCTGTAGTTTTTCGGGAGAGATGTATAGCAGTTTCAGGTCTCCACGCTCTGCCTTCATGCGCACGATAGCCTCTCGGTTGGCATCGTTTGAATTCATAGACTCGGCCTCGATGCCATTGGCTCTAAGCGTAGCCACTTGGTCGCGCATAAGCGATATTAGTGGCGAAACGACTACGACAGTGCCATCCATAGCCAACGCCGGTATCTGATAGCAGATGCTTTTTCCTCCTCCCGTAGGCATAAGGACGATGGCATCCTCACCGTTCATAACAGTGCGGATAATCTCTTCCTGATGCTCACGAAACGACTCATATCCAAAGTAACGCTTCAGCAATCCATGAATGTCCGTCTCCAACTTTCTCGCTTTACACTTTATTCGACGTGCAAAGTTACCGCTTTAAATTGACAAACGACAAACGAGCAGCAACAATTTAAGAATATTTGAGAAGAACTATCAAAAATGCTTAAAATGTTTGGTCGTTTCAGTGAAAACGACTACTTTTGCAAAGATAGAGACAGAGGTTGCTGTTTCATGCTTGACAAAGATAGCAGACACACTTCTCCCCCACTCTCTATAAAAGTAAATTGTATAACGTTTAAAGAAAAAGACTATGACAGCAATTATCATTCTGGGCATCATCGTATTGGTTTGCCTCTTCGCCGCTGGCATCTACAACAATCTTGTTAAGCTCCGCAACAACCGAGAGAATGCATTCGCCAACATTGACGTTCAGTTAAAGCAGCGCTACGACCTTATCCCACAACTTGTTGAAACAGTGAAAGGTTATGCCAAGCATGAGAAAGAGTTGCTCGAAAGTGTAACAAAGGCACGCTCGGCAGCTATGGGAGCTACGACCATCGACGAAAAGATTGCCGCCGACAATCAACTCACATCAGCACTCAACGGACTGAAGGTTTCGCTCGAAGCATACCCCGACTTGAAGGCTAACCAGAACTTCCTGCAACTACAGAACGAAATCTCCGACATAGAGAACAAGATTGCTGCCGTGCGTCGTTTCTTCAACTCAGCAACGAAAGAATATAACAACGCAGTACAGACATTCCCGTCGAACCTGCTTGCTGGCATCTTCGGCTTCAAGAAAGAACAGATGTTTGAAGTTCCTCAAGACCAGCGCGCCGACGTAGAGAAAGCCCCAGAGATTAAGTTCTAAGTTGACTTATCTTGTAAAACGTTTGATTGCAGTGAGGTTTTTAAATCAACACTTCACTCATAAGATTTCTAAACTGAATGAAATACGTAGGAATAGCAACACAGCAACGGAAGAATAACGTAGCAAGCATCTTGCTGCTAATAGCTTTCCCTATCATACTTCTCGGTATGGTGTGGATTTTCCTTGCTGTGCTTTGCTACTTCGGTAACGCATCGTATGATGCCTACGGAAACGTAACCTACGCATTTGATAGTCAGGCACAGGCAAGCATGTTCGCCCAATGTGTACCGTGGGTTATCGGTGGAGTCGTAATATGGTTCTTAATTGCTTACTTCTCTAACACGACTATGATACGCAAGGCTACGGGAGCAAAGCCGCTTGAAAGAAAAGATAATCCACGGATATACAATATCGTGGAAAACCTTTGTATGACCTGCGGTATGGATATGCCTAAGATAAACATCATAGACGACCAGCAACTAAATGCTTTTGCAAGCGGCATAGACAAAAACAGCTATACCGTTACACTGACCACGGGAATTATCAATAGACTTAACGACGAAGAACTTGCAGGTGTAATTGGGCACGAACTGACTCATATACGCAACCACGACACCCGACTGCTAATAACGTCGATAATATTTGTGGGCATCGTAGCAACTCTTACAACCGTCATTGTTCGGATTATAGAAAACCACTTATGGTTTGGAGGATTCAACGTCTCCACGGACAATAGCGACCGCAGAAACGGAGGAGGATTGTCGGCAATGGCAGTCCTACTCATAGCATTGGTCATCTGTGGCATAGGTTATTTCTTCACGCTTATCACTCGATTCGCAATATCACGCAAACGAGAATATATGGCAGACGCAGGTGGCGCTGAACTTTGCGGAGACCCACAAGCACTTGCTAACGCACTGAAAAAGATTTCTGCAGACCCTGGACTTGGAGATGTAGGACGAGACGACATCGCTCAACTCTATATAGTACACCCTCAATGCCTTAATTCCGCTGCTATAGCAAACGCGTTCAGTCAACTATTCAGCACCCACCCATCTACGGAGAGCCGAATAGCTTATCTCGAACAATTTTAGTCGCGTTCTGTTTTCACTGGTATTAACGAAACAGATATTAACAAGCACTTTTTTCAGAAAATACGCTCGGAGTTTAGGTGGATTTTGATTTTTTGTGTACCTTTGCAGTCCGAAAGTTAAAAAATAGCAATGGACATAGAAATAGAAAACAACGCCTTTTCGATGATATCAGACTTCGACGGTGATATGTTCGAGATGCTCAACCATTCAGAAGCACCCGAACAAGTGCCCGTATTGGCATCGCGCAATATGGTTTTGTTTCCTGGCGTAGTGGCACCACTGATGATTGCCCGCAAGTCGAGCATGGAGTTGGTGAAGAAAGTAGAGAAGCAAGGCATTCCATTTGCATTAGTATGCCAACGCGATGCCGAGACCGAGTCTCCATCAGCCGAAGACCTATACCGCTTGGGCGTATATGCACGTATAGTGAAATCGCTTCGCCTGCCAAACGGTGCAATGACGGTAATAGTGCAAGGATTGCAACGCCTCGAACTTCTCGAAATAACTCGCAAAAGCCCATATATGTCAGGCAGGGTGCGTCCTGTGATGGAAGAAAAGCCATCTAAACGCGACCGAGAATGGACTACAGGCATCAACGACTTGCGTACACGTGCTCGTGAATATGTGATGTTAAGCGAAGAGATGCCTGCCGAAGCCGCCTTTGGTATCACAAACATAAAGAACGACGTGATGGCGTTGCATTACGTATGCACAAACTTGCCATTCTCTATTAGCGACAAAGAGAAGTTGTTGGAAGAGAACAGCGTGAAGGGGCGCTTGTTCCTCGTTCTGCAAATGCTCGACCGCGAAATACAATTGCAAAACCTGAAGCGTGATATTCGCGAAAAGACACGGGGCGACCTCGACCGCCAGCAACGCGACTACTTCTTGCAACAGCAGATGCGCAACATACAGCAAGAGCTTGGTCAAGACGGACGGACGCCTGAAGCCGCCGAGTTGGTAGAAAAAGCAAAGACGCTGAAATGGAGCGAGGAGACAGAGAAAGTCTTTATGAAAGAACTCGACAAGCTGGACACGATGAACCAGCAGAGTCCTGACTACAACGTTCAGCTGACATATCTCCAAACGCTCGTATCACTGCCCTGGGGCGTAAGTACCAAAGACTGTCTCAGTCTCGACAGAGTGGAACGACAGCTCAATCGCGACCACTATGGTATGGAGAAAGTGAAAGAGCGTATATTAGAACACATTGCAGTGTTGTCGCTGAAGCAAGATATGAAGTCGCCCATAATTTGTCTTTACGGCCCTCCTGGAGTTGGAAAGACAAGTTTAGGACGAAGCATTGCCGAAGCGATGAAACGCAAATATGTAAGAATATCGCTCGGCGGTCTTCACGACGAAGCAGAGATACGCGGGCATAGACGCACATACGTAGGGGCGATGCCTGGACGTATAATAAAAGGTATGCAGAAGGCTGGTGCACAAAACCCAGTATTTGTGCTCGACGAGATAGACAAGATAACGCAAGCTACCATAAACGGCGACCCAGCTTCAGCCATGCTTGAAGTGCTTGACCCAGAGCAAAACAATGCTTTTCACGACAACTATCTCGACGTTGACTTCGACCTCTCGCAAGTTCTTTTCATTGCAACGGCCAACGACCTCGGCACCATTCCACGTCCACTACTTGATAGGATGGAATTGATTGAGGTAAGCGGATATATCACTGAAGAGAAAATCGAGATTGCGCGCCGTCATCTGATTCCCAAACAAGCACGCGAGACTGGATTACAAGGCGAAGGCATAACATTCACAAAGCCTGCAATCGAGGCAATCATCGAGAGATATACTCGTGAGAGCGGCGTTCGTCTCTTAGAGAAACAACTTAACAAGGCTTTTCGCAAGTTGGCATATCAACAAGCCAAAGACGGGGAGGTTCATGTTAAGAAAATACGTCCAGAAGACCTTACCGAATTGCTCGGCAAACAACCATTCTATCGCGATATCTATCAAGGCAACGACTACGCTGGTGTTTGCACGGGACTGGCATGGACAAGCGTAGGAGGAGAAATTCTCTTCATCGAAACAAGCCTAAGTAAAGGAAAAGGGTCGAAGCTGACTTTGACTGGCAACTTAGGAGACGTGATGAAGGAGTCGGCAGTGTTAGCATTGGAATACGTAAAGGCACATGCCGATATTCTTGGTATAGACTACCGAATATTCGATTACTACAACATTCACATCCATGTACCTGAAGGAGCAACGCCCAAGGACGGTCCATCGGCTGGTATCACCATAGCGACGTCGCTTGCCTCGGCTCTGACTCAAAGAAAAGTTCGCAAGAACACAGCAATGACTGGCGAGATAACGCTACGAGGCAAGGTGCTACCCGTTGGTGGTATAAAAGAGAAGATTCTTGCTGCCAAGCGTGCTGGCATCACCGACATAGTGATGTGTAGAGAGAACGAGCGCGACATAAAAGAGATACCGGAAACATATCTACGGGGCGTCAACTTCCACTATGTAGAGAACGTCAGAGAAGTTTGGCAATTCGCACTGACAGATGAACTTGTTGACAATCCATTAGAATTTCAGATTGAAGAAGTAAAGGAATAAGCGAGTGCTGACATTCAAGATAAATAAGGCCGACGACGCAAGCGATGCACGTGCTGGCATCATCCACACAGACCACGGCGACATAGAGACTCCAATCTTTATGCCCGTAGGTACATGCGGAAGCGTCAAGGGTGTACACTTCTCGGAACTTCGCAACCAAATAGGTGCACAGATTATCCTCGGAAACACTTATCACCTATACCTTCGTCCAGGATGCGACATACTTAGACGTGCAGGCGGGCTTCATAAGTTTGGTGGATGGGATAGACCTATGCTTACCGACTCAGGAGGTTTTCAGGTTTTCTCGCTAACAGGCATCAGAAAGTTGAAAGAGGAAGGGTGTGAGTTTCGTTCTCATATAGACGGTTCAAAGCATTTCTTCACTCCAGAAAACGTTGTTGATACCCAAAGAATTATTGGGGCAGACATAATGATGGCTCTCGACGAATGCCCACCAGGACAAAGCGACTATGGATATGCAAAGCGAAGTCTTGCTCTCACAGAGAGATGGCTCGAACGTGGGATAAAGCGCTTTCGCGAAACTGAACCGCTATACGGACACCACCAAGCGCTGTTCCCTATCGTACAAGGATGCACATACAAGGACCTGCGACAGGAAGCCGCAAAACGTATAGCCGATATAGGAGCAGAAGGCAATGCTATAGGAGGATTAGCCGTAGGCGAGCCAACGGAGGTTATGTATGATATGATAGAAGTTGTCAACGAAATCTTGCCCAAAGAGCACCCACGCTATCTTATGGGTGTAGGCACACCGCAAAATATACTTGAAGGCATTGAAAGGGGTGTAGATATGTTCGACTGCGTTATGCCCACCCGCAATGGGCGCAACGCTATGCTTTTCTCCTACGAAGGAACAATGAACATGCGCAACAAGAAATGGGAAGACTGCTTCGAGCCTATCGACCCGACAGGGTGCGAAACCGACCGTGTATATACGAAAGCCTATCTTCATCATCTCTTCAAGGCACAAGAACTCTTGGCTATGCAGATAGCAAGCATCCACAACCTCGCATTCTATCTTCGTCTTGTGAGAGATGCCCGCAAACATATCATAGAAGGCGATTTCACTACGTGGAAACGTTCAGTAGTTGAACAATTAGGGAAAAGGATATAATAAGAAATTATCAATAACACCGACAACAGATGAAGTTCAGCAAGATTAGAAAGCATCCTAAGGCATACCGCCGTCTCCGAACTCTCGGAAGATGGTGGCATAAGTTAGTCGGTTTATTGAAGCGCATCAATCCGTTCCGATTCATCAAACGACTCGACTGGTATATCATCCGAAAGTTCATCGGTACGTATATATATTCCATAATACTCATCATTAGTATATCAATAGTCTTTGATATAAATGAGAATCTGGCAAAGTTCTCATCGTACCATGCACCATTAAAGGCTATTGTCTTCGACTATTATGCGAACTTCGTACCATACTTTGCGAACCTTTTCTCGCCACTATTCGTGTTCATATCTGTTATTTTCTTCACATCCAAGTTGGCTGGAAATTCAGAAATAATTGCAATGATGGCATGTGGAATGAGCTTCAAGCGACTACTGCGACCATACATGATATCTGCTGCGCTCATCACTTGCCTGACATTCTATCTTGGAGCATACGTAATACCCCACGGAACAGTAATCAGACTCGACTTCGAGAGTAAATATAAGAACAAAAAGAAAATAAATGCAGCAGCAAATGTGCAGTTACAAGTTGGCAAAGGTGTGATTGCCTACATTGCACAATACGACGACCGAACAAAGACTGGATATGGTTTCTCTCTTGACAAGTTCGAGAACAAAAAACTCGTCAGCCACCTGACCGCATCAACCGTACAATACGACACCATCTCCGATAGTCGTTATCATTGGCACTGTAAGGGTTACAAAATAAGAACACTCCGAGGAATGCGTGAGCAGATTAAGACTGGTGCAGCTCTTGACACCACAATCATGATGGAGCCGATGGACTTGGTTTACAGTAAGGGTCAACAAGAGACTCTTACCAGTCCAGAGCTAAAACGATATATCAGCAAACAGCGAGACCGTGGCTCCACTAACGTAGTGCAATACGAAGTGGAATATCATAAGCGTATAGCATCCAGTTTTGCCTCATTCATTCTTACAATCATCGGGGCAAGTCTCTCCTCGCGCAAGCGAAAGGGAGGAATGGGTCTTTACTTAGGCATTGGCCTTGCACTCAGTTTTACATATATTATGCTTCAGACTGTGTGTGCGACATTTGCCATCAACGCGAACACACCGCCAATGCTTGCGGCATGGATTCCTAACATTATATTCGCCGTAGTAGCATTCTTCTGCTACAAAAACGCACCGAACTAATAAAGCAAATCACAGAGGTTTACAGAAAAAGAAGGAAAATGGATTTCTACGACACCGACTTAAACGACAATATACTCGACGCGCTCGACGATATGCGCTTTGAAACCTGCACACCTATTCAGGAAAAGTGTATTCCGCCAATTATGGAAGGACGCGACCTACTTGGCATTGCGCAAACGGGAACGGGAAAGACTGCCGCCTACCTATTGCCAATACTCTCAATGCTTGACGATGGCAACTATCCGCAAGATGCAGTCAATTGCCTCGTAATGGCACCAACGAGGGAACTCGCGCAACAGATAGACCAAGCAATGGAGGGCTTCAGCTATTACCTCCAAAACGTTAGCAGCGTAGCAGTATATGGCGGTAACGACGGCATTCGTTTTGAGCAAGAAATAAGGGGGCTCAAGATGGGAGCAGGAGTAATCATAGCAACGCCAGGACGTCTGCTTAGCCACCTCAAGATGGGAAACCTCGACCTAAGCCGCACCAGTTTTTTCGTTCTCGATGAGGCAGACCGTATGCTCGACATGGGGTTCATCGACGACATCGAAAAAATAGCGAGCCAACTGCCACAGTCATGTCAGACAATAATGTTCTCGGCCACTATGCCCGACAACATCGAGCAACTCGCAGGCCGACTACTCAAAGATCCCGTAAGAGTTAAAATCGCGGTTAGTAAGCCTGCTGAGAAGATAAAACAAGAAGCATACATCTGCTACGAGCCACAAAAGCTCAAGATAATAGAGAGACTATTCAACGACAATCTGCTAAAGCGAGTAATACTCTTCGCTGGGAAAAAGCAAAAAGTGAAGGAGATAAACACTGCACTCAAACGAATGCACGTAAACTGTGGAGCTATGCATAGCGACCTCACTCAGGAGGAACGAGATCAGATGATGTATAAGTTCAAAAGCTCACAGATAGACGTTCTCGTAGCGACCGACATTGTGAGTCGAGGTATTGACATCGACGACATTTCAATGGTCATCAACTACGACGTTCCCCACGACCCAGAGGATTATGTACATCGTATAGGACGTACTGCACGCGCCGACAAAGACGGACGGGCTATCACTCTCGTATCAGAACCCGACTTCTTTTATTTCTCTAAGATTGAACAATTGCTCGAAAAGAGCGTACCCCGAATGCCTTTACCAGAAGGACTTGGCGAAGCCCCCGAATACAAACAACGTTCCCCCAAGCCAAGCAACCATCGTCGCTATCATCATAGACCATCAGGTAAATCGTATGGCAAAAGGAAACCGCAAGGAAAGAAGTCGAAATCTAACAGAGGCGAAAAGAAATAAATACCCACTGCAATAAAGTTCCATGACCTCCACTCTCGAAACAAAGATAGAGTTTCAGGAGATACGCCAACTCCTCGCAAACCAATGCCTATCTACACTCGGTAAGACACTCGTCGATGAGATGACCTTTCTCACCGACCCTAATGCCATACGCCGACAACTCGCACTCACCCACGAGATGCGATTGATAAAGCAGAGCGGAGCAGAGTTCCCAGCCAACAACTTCTTCGATGTCAGAACTGCCATCGCGCGTTTGCGTCTTGAAGGAACTCATATAGACGAACAGGAACTATTTGACTTACGACGCTCGCTCGACACCATTGCGAAGATAGTTGATTTCCTAAGCAACGACATACAGGCTACACAACAACCACATGGCCCGCAAGAATATCCCGCTCTTCAGCAACTCGCCACAGATATACCGACATTCCCAAGTCTTATCCGTGCTATAGACCAAATACTCGACAAATACGGAAACATACGCGACGACGCATCGCCAGAACTCGCCAAGATACGCAAGGAACTCGTTCGCACAGAGAGTAGCATATCGAGAACACTTTACAACATTCTCCACCAAGCACAAACTGACGGTCTCGTAGAAAAAGACGTTAATCCGACTATGCGCGATGGGCGTCTCGTGATACCTATTGCCCCTGCTTTGCGACGACGAATAAGCGGAATCGTTCACGACGAGTCAGCTTCGGGAAAGACAGTATTCGTAGAACCCACTGAAGTGGTTGAGGCGAACAATCGAGTGCGCGAACTCGAATCACAAGAAAGGCACGAGATACAACGAATACTCATTGAAATATCATCTAAGATTCGTCCCGACGTACAACCTATACTCCAGTCGTTTCATTTCCTTGCACAGATAGACTTCATACAAGCCAAAGCAAGACTCGCCGAACAGATGCACGCCACGGAACCAACCGTAAAAGACAAGCCAATGGCCGACTTGCGAAGTGCCGTACATCCTCTGCTTCGCATATCTCTCGAACGACAGTCAAAACAAGTTGTACCGCTCGACATCGAACTCACGCCCGAACAACGCATACTTATCATTTCTGGCCCTAACGCCGGCGGTAAGTCCGTCTGCCTGAAGACGCTCGCCATATTGCAATATATGCTCCAATGTGGACTATCCGTACCTGCATCCGAGCGTTCTATTATGGGAGTTTTTCGAGACATTCTTATCGACATAGGCGACCAGCAAAGCATCGCCGACGACCTCAGTACATACTCCTCACATCTGCTCAATATGAAACAGATGATACGCGCCGCAAGTCCCACCACTCTACTGCTCATTGACGAGATGGGAAGTGGCACCGAGCCACTCATCGGAGGAGCAATAGCTGAAGCGGTGTTGAAACAATTCTGTAAGCAAAAGGCATTTGCACTCATCACAACGCACTATCAAAATCTAAAACGATTTGCCGACGAAAACCCAGGAGTGGTCAATGCTGCCATGCTCTACGACCGCCAAGCACTCCAACCGCTTTTCCGCCTTGCAATTGGACAACCAGGCTCTTCGTTCGCCATCGAGATTGCGCGCAAGACAGGACTGCCAGAACAAGTAATAGCCGATGCATCGGAAATGGTTGGGCAAGACTACGTTCAAAGCGACAAATATCTGCAAGACATCAACCGCGACAGACGCTATTGGGCAGACAAGCGACAACAGATACACGCTAAAGAAAAGCAACTCGACCAAGCAGCAGCCGACTTTGAGACGCAAACATCAGACCTTCGCCGACGACGCCAAGAGATAATAGAACAAGCCAAAGAACAAGCTCAAGAATTGCTTCGTGAAGCCAACCGTCGAATAGAAAATACTATCCGCGAGATACGTGAGCAGCAAGCAGAGAAAGAGCAGACAAAGAAACTACGCCAAGAACTCGATGCATTCAAGCAGACTATCGAAGACACATCTGCGTCAGACTCCATCGACAAAAAGATAAAGCAGCTGAAGGCCCGTCAAGAGCGCAAGGCAAAACGCAAGGCCGATTTAACGAGAAAGAAAGAAAAAGAAAACGATGCAACGACACTATCGAAAAATACTCAATCGCCAACGGCTAATAGCCAATTAAACGAAGGTTCCACTGTTCGTATAAAAGGACTAACCAGTGTTGGCACAATCGAGCGAATAGACGGTGATATGGCTACCGTAGTATTCGGAACTATGCGAACCAAGATGCGAACAGACCGACTTGAACCAGCCTCGCCACAAACCATAACAACGGAGACACAAACCTACCAAACCGTACAGTCATCAAAGCCCACGCGTGCTACCATCGACAATCATCGCCGCAATTTCAATCCTCAGATTGACGTTAGAGGAATGCGTGGCGAAGAAGCCATCAATGCCATAACTTACTACATCGACGATGCCATACTATTCGGCGCCACACAAGTTAGAATTCTTCACGGGACAGGCAACGGAATACTTCGACAACTCATCAGACAA
>Ga0181612_144901_pt1 | contig 40981 bp, 26 predicted proteins | sample HoacroProtozoa21_FD_119630 | JGI IMG/M metagenome (GOLD analysis project Ga0181612, IMG submission 119630) | Hoatzin crop microbial communities from Cojedes, Venezuel. Combined Assembly of Gp0051906, Gp0051904, Gp0051908
GCTATATGTCGTCGGCAAAGATGCGAGTGCTGAAGCCTAAACTCGACGAAGCGACCAAGCAATACGACAAGCCCGAAGACCAGATGCAGAAGCAACAAGCCATGATGCAGCTCTATGCAGAGTATGGCGTCAGTCCGCTTGGCGGATGCCTACCGATGCTCGTTCAGATGCCTATCTGGATTGCAATGTTCAACTTTGTGCCTAATGCCATCGAACTACGCGGACAGAGTTTCCTATGGATAAACGACCTTTCGACCTACGATCCGATAGTGGAATGGAGCAAGAATATCTGGTTAATCGGCGACCACATCTCTCTTACGTGCGTATTGTTCTGCGTGGCAAACATTCTCTATTCTTGGATGACGATGCGCCAGCAAAAGGACCAGATGGTAGGACAACAAGCCGAACAGATGAAGATGATGCAATGGATGATGTATCTCATGCCTGTTATGTTCTTCTTTATATTCAACGACTACTCATCCGGCCTTAACTTCTACTACTTCGTGTCGCTATTCTTCTCTGCCGCCATCATGTGGACGCTCCGCAAGACTACTAACGACGAGAAGCTACTCGCCATACTCGAAGCACGCCACAAGGAGAACAAAGCAAATCCGAAGAAGCAAAATTCGCTCGCAGCACGACTGGAGGCAATGCAGAAACAGACCGAGGAACTGAGACGCCAGCGTGAGGCTATGAACAAAAAGAAACAATAAAAGCGCGATTATGAAACGAATGTTATTGACCGTCTGCACTTTGCTGAGCATTTCCTCAGTGCAGGCTCATACAGAGAATACAGCGGAAGACAGCAAGAATAGTTCTGGAAGTCTGCCTTCAGCAGTACAGACACCACAAGAGATGATAGGTAAGAGCAAAATAAAGCTAAATAGCGACCTGATGACGCCAGAGGCTCTGTGGGCCATGGGAAGAATCGGTTCGTATCAAGCCTCGCCCGACGGCAAGAAGATAGCATACCAAGTGTCATACTACAGCGTGAAGCAAAACAAGAGCCACACCGTGCTTTACGTGATGGATGCAGACGGGTCGAACCAACGGCTCATCACCGAAACGGCAAAGAGCGAGAGCGCCCCTGCCTGGCTCGGAAGCAAGATAGCATATCTTTCGGAAGGCGAGATATGGCTGAAAGACAGCAACGGAAGCAACGCAAAGCAACTGAGCCACACCGATGGAGCAATCGAGGGATTCAAGTTCTCTCCCGACGGCAAAAAGGTGGTATATGTGAAATCAATTCCATATTACGGCTCGATAAAGCAGAAGCCAAACGACCTTCCCAAGACAACAGGACGATTGGTAACCGACCTTAATTACCGGCACTGGGACCACTACGTTGAGACTATCCCCCACCCGTTCGTAGCCGAATACAACGGCACGATAGGAAAAGGAACAGACATTCTCGACGGTGAGCCCTACGAATGCCCGACAGCACCTTTCGGCGGCGTGGAGCAAATGGACTGGAGTCGAGACTCTAAGCAGATAGCATACTCGTGCAGAAAGAAGGAAGGAGTGGCATACGCCATCTCCACAGATACCGACATCTACCTCTACGACGTGGAAACAAAGACCACGCGCAACCTCTGCAAGCCCGAAAACTATAAGGAACCAGAAATCGACCCAACGAAGTCGATAAAGAACCAAGCCGTCAATAGCGCGGAAAACCTGAAGAACAATCCTGGATACGATACCAATCCGAAGTTCTCTCCCAACGGTCAATACTTGGCATGGTTATCTATGGCACGCAACGGATACGAGAGCGACAGAAGCCGTCTCTGCATCTATAACCTGAAGACAGGCACGAAACAATACGTCACCGAGACGTTCGACTCAAATGTTGACGACTATTGCTGGGATACGCGCGCACGTACATTATATTATATTGGGGTATGGCACGGACAAGAAAACCTCTATCAGACCAATCTGAAAGGAGAAGTGAAGCAACTCACCGACGACTGGGCAGACTTTGGTTCCCTGCAGATGCTCAACGAGAAACAACTGTTGGCTGAGCGCCACTCCTTCTCGGCACCGGCAGACCTCTACGTGGTTACGCCAGGAAAGAAGAAAGCCGAAGTGAAGCAACTCACCTCCGAAAACAAACACATTCTCGACCAGCTCGCATTAGGACAGTGCAAACAACGATGGTGCAAGACTACGGATGGCAAGGAGGAGCTCTATTGGATTATCTTACCGCCCCACTTTGACGAGACAAAACAATATCCGACACTGCTCTTTTGCGAGGGCGGACCGCAGAGCCCTGTTAGTCAGTTCTGGAGCTACAGGTGGAACTTCCAGATTATGGCCGCCAACGGATATGTTATCATAGCTCCTAATCGCCACGGACTGCCAGGATTCGGACAAGATTGGCTCGAAGAGATATCAGGCGACTGGACTGGTCAGTGCATGGCAGACTACCTTAGCGCAATCGACGACGCCTGCGAAGCTCTGCCTTACGTAGATAAGAATCGTCTCGGAGCAGTAGGAGCCAGCTTCGGAGGATTCAGCGTATATTATCTTGCCGGCCACCACGACAAGCGCTTCAAATGCTTTATTTCTCACGACGGAGCCTTCAATCTTGAGTCTATGTACACTGACACTGAGGAGGCATGGTTCTCTAATTGGGAGTATGACGATGCTTATTGGAACAAAGACTTGACACTGAACGCAAAGCGCACTTACGAGAATTCGCCGCATCGTTTCGTCGATAAGTGGGACACACCAATACTATGCATCCACGGCGAACTCGACTATCGAATAAATGCCAATCAGGGAATGGGCGCATTCAATGCCGCACGGATGCGTGGCATACCCGCCGAGCTGCTCATCTTCCCCGACGAAAACCACTGGGTGCTGAAGCCGCAAAACGGCATTCTCTGGCAGCGCACGTTCTTCAATTGGCTCGACCGTTGGCTGAAGAAATAATGATTGTATAGGAAACAAAAAATAAGAAAACGACAATGACACAACAGATTCAAAAAACTCTGAGAGACTCGGCAGCCATGCGTTGGACGGCTCTTCTGCTGCTCGCGTTAGCTATGTTCTGCTCTTACATCTTTATGGACATTCTATCGCCCATTAAAGACCTCATGTATCAACAACGAGGATGGGACTCCACCGCCTTCGGAACGATGCAAGGCTCCGAGACGTTCCTCAACGTATTCGTGTTCTTCCTCATCTTCGCCGGCATCATACTCGACAAGATGGGAGTGCGTTTCACTGCCCTGCTTTCAGGCGTGGTGATGCTAATCGGAGCGATTATCAAGTATTACGCCATCTCTGAAAGTTTTATAGGAAGCTCACTCGAAACATGGTTCACCGAGAATCTAAACTACATCCCAGTCTTCGATGAGTTGGGCGTATCGCCGTTCTATGAAGGCATGCCCGCCTCGGCGAAGTTTGCCGCCATCGGTTTTATGATATTCGGATGCGGAGTAGAGATGGCTGGCATCACCGTAAGCCGTGGTATAGTGAAGTGGTTCAAAGGTCGCGAGATGGCTTTGGCAATGGGTTCCGAGATGGCACTTGCCCGCCTCGGAGTAGCCACCTGTATGATTTTCTCGCCCTTCTTTGCAAAGCTCGGCGGCGTTGTCGATGTGTCGCGCTCGGTAGCGTTCGGTGTCGTTCTGCTTATGATAGCACTCATAATGTTCATTGTTTATTTCTTCATGGATAAGAAACTCGATGCACAGACAGGCGAGGCTGAAGAGAAAGACGACCCATTCAAGGTCAGCGACATAGGCAAGATTCTAAAGAGCAGCGGCTTTTGGCTCGTGGCACTGCTGTGCGTTCTGTACTACTCTGCCATATTCCCGTTCCAGAAGTACGCTGTAAATATGCTGCAGTGCAACCTTACGTTCACCGATGTTGACCCCGATTCCTTCTGGGCAGGGTCATCGGTAACAATCATTCAATACACTATCATGCTGGTGGTCGCCATCACTGCGTTTGCATCTAATTTCGTAAAGTCTAAGGGACAGAAGTACTCACTGCTCATTGTTTCCATAGTGGCATTAATTGTCTTCTGTTATATGGGATATATGCGTCAATCGGCTGAAACAGTGTTTGCCGTATTCCCTCTTCTCGCCGTAGGAATCACTCCAATCTTAGGCAACTACGTTGACCATAAGGGAAAGGCAGCGTCGATGCTCGTGCTTGGTTCGCTCTTGCTCATCGCTTGCCACCTAACGTTTGCCTTCATACTTCCAGCATTCAAGGGCAATGCCATAGGTGGTGTTGTCATCGCTTATCTCACTATATTGGTGCTTGGCGCCAGTTTCTCTCTCGTGCCGGCATCACTGTGGCCAAGCGTTCCCAAGCTCGTGGATGCAAAGATAATAGGCTCTGCATACGCACTCATTTTCTGGATTCAGAACATCGGACTGTGGCTGTTCCCACTGCTCATTGGTAAGGTGCTCGACAAGACCAACAAGGGAATCACCGACCCGACACAGCTTGACTACACATGGCCTCTGGTAATGTTAGCATGCCTCGGAGTAGCCGCTCTCATTCTCGGACTGGTGCTCAAAGTGGTTGACAAGAAGAAGGGTCTCGGACTCGAAGAGCCTAACATCAAGTAGGCCATCACGCTGAAGCGACATTAAGTTTTTGGGAACGTTCCGTTGCCATCGCTGTTTTAGCACGGAATTCCCAAAAACTTAATACTTAAACGCCATTGGCAAAGAAACTAAAAACCGCTATACCGCCATACTAACATCACGCTTAAAAACCATCAACTAAATAAATCTGAAAAGAGATGAAAAAGCTAATCATACTGCTGCTTTCGCTATCGCCACTCATCGCCGACGCCCAAACCTTCGACTACGACCTCACCAAGGCCACAAAAAAGGGAGCGCCGTCAAGCCTTAGCATCGACGTGCCCGACGGCAACTATCGCGTCAGCATAGAGATAGGCTCGAAGAAACGTGCCGCCGAAACCACCGTAAGAGCCGAGAACCGCCGCCTCTTTGTAGAGAACCTTACTACTAAAAAGGGAGAGACAAAGAGAGTGGAATTCATCGTAAACAAGCACTCGGCAGCCATTTGCGACGGTGAGACCGTGAGACTGAAAGAGCGAGAGAAGACCACATTCAACTGGGACGACAAACTGACACTGGAGTTCAACGGCGACGCACCCGCAATAGGGAAAATCCACATCGAGCGCGACACCGTCTGCCCGACAATATATCTCTGCGGCAACTCCACAGTAACCGACCAAGCATCGGAGCCTTGGGCCAGTTGGGGACAGATGATAACACGATGGTTTGGCACGGGCGCAGCAGTGGCCAACTACGCCGAAAGTGGACTCACGGCAGGCACGTTTCTCGCCCAGAAGAGGCTCGACAAGATAATGACAACACTGCGACCGAACGACGTCGTCGTCTGCGAGTTCGGCCACAACGACGAGAAGGAGAAAGGACCAGGGACGGGAGCGTGGTATCACTACACCACCAACCTGAAGAAATACATCGACCAAGTTCGCTCGAAGGGAGCATCTATCGTGTTCTGCACTCCCACCCAAAGACGAACATTCAACGGCGACGGAAAGATAGTAAACTCGCACGGCGACTTCCCTGCTGCTATGAAGGCAGTGGCAGAGCGAGAGCAAGTCCCACTAATCGACCTCACCGCGCTGACCACCACTTTCTATGAGACTCTCGGCACAGAAGGCAGCAAACGTGCACTTGTGCATTATCCCAAAGGCACTTATCCGGGGCAAGAGAAAGACCTTGCCGACAATACTCACTTCAACCCGTTTGGAGCCTACGAAGTGGCAAAGATGGTGGCAACGGGACTGCGCCGTCTCAATCTTCCCATAGCGCAACAACTGCGACCAGAATTCAAAGACTTCGACCCATCGCATCCCGACGACTACAACAAGTTCAAGTGGATGCCCTCGGAAATCACTAACACCGTGAAACCAGATGGAAACTAAGAAGATAGCATCGCTACTGACCGCCCTGCTCTGCTCGGCGACACTGTTGGCGCAAGAGTGGCCCACGCCTACGCTTGAGGCTCGCCCCGGTGCTCGTTGGTGGTGGCTGGGCTCGGCAGTGGACAAGAACGGGATAGAGAAAAACATGCGCCAGTATGCCGCCGCCGGCATCGGAGCATTGGAAATCACCCCTATCTACGGCGTGAAAGGAAACGAGGCAAACGAGATAAGTTTCCTCTCGCCACGATGGATGCAGACGCTAAGGATGGTGGAACAGGAAGGCCAGCGCGACAGTATCCTGATAGACATGAACACCGGTACAGGTTGGCCCTTCGGCGGACCGAATGTTCCTCTCGACGAAGCCGCGTGCAAAGTACTGATAGTAAGGAAGACCGCGACGGCAAAAGAGTGTCGCCACCTCGACATCGGCATCTCAGACGAACGAGAAAAACCTTTCGCCAAGCTAAGCCGAGTTATGGCCTACGGCGACGGTTGGGTGAAAGACGTTACGCAGTATGCCGCCAACGGAATCCTCGCGTGGAAGAGTTCAGGCAAGGATTCCATAAGAATATATGCCGTTTATGATTCTCGCACGAGGCAAAAGGTGAAGCGCGCCGCTCCCGGTGGCGAAGGATACGTGATAGACCACTTCGACGCCACCGCCGTGAAGCACTATCTTGCGCGTTTCGACAGCGCATTCGCATCGCCACAATATGCCCAAGACCAGCCTAACGCTTCACCATCAACACCGCGCACCCCACTAAAGATTAACTCGTTCTTCAACGACTCCTACGAGGTGTATGGCGCTAACTGGACACCCTCGCTATTCGTTGAATTCGAGAAGCGGCGCGGATATAAGCTCGAAGAACATTTGCCGGAACTGCTTGGGGAGTGCGACAATACGGCGACGGCCACAAATGTTCTCATCGACTATCGCGAGACGCTGAGCGACCTGCTGCTTGAGAACTTCACCAATCAGTGGGCCGACTGGGCTCACAGCCACGGGACAACGGTTAGAAACCAAGCCCACGGCTCGCCCGCAAACCTCATAGACATATATGCCGCCGTTGACATACCAGAGATAGAAGGCTTCGGACTCACCGACTTTCATCTGAAGGGTCTTCGTACCGATAGCGGATTCACACGCAAGAACGACAGCGACGTCTCTATGCTGAAGTATGCTTCGTCTGCCGCTCACGTCGCAGGAAAACCACTGACGAGCAGCGAGACTTTCACTTGGCTTACCGAACACTTCCGCACAAGTCTGTCGCAGATGAAGCCCGATTTAGACCTTATGTTTACGTGCGGAGTGAATCACATGTTCTTCCATGGAACGTGCTATTCTCCCCCCGATGATGCGTGGCCAGGGTGGAAATTCTATGCAAGCGTAGATATGAGCCCTACTAACTCTATCTGGCGCGATGCACCATTTCTAATGGATTACATCACTCGTTGCCAAAGTTTTCTTCAGATGGGAAAGCCCGACAACGACTTTCTCGTGATGCTGCCAGTGAGAGACATGTGGGCTGAAAGAGCGGAAACAGGGGAACGCGGACTGCTCATGCAGTTTGATATTCACTCGATGGCAAAGCGTGCTCCCGACTTCATACGCACTATCCTCGAAATAGACTCCATGGGATTCGACTGCGACTACATTAGCGAACGACTCTTGCTATCGACTCGATATCGCGACGGAATGCTGGAAACGGCAGCCGGCACTCGCTACAAGGCGCTCATAATACCAGGCACGGGACGGATGGCCGAGAGCGTCAGACGACACATCGAAAGTCTGAAAAGCCAGGGAGCGAAGGTAATAGGTGCCAACGAACAGCAGATGAAGCAGGCTGCCACGCCCGAAGAGATGAAATGCCTACACCGACTGCGCTGCATCCGACGCACCAACGCCACGGGACACCACTACTTCATTGCCAACCTGACTCCCGACGACATAAGATGCCAGACCACGCTTGCCGTGCCGTTCAAGTCGGCCACTTGGTTCAATCCGATGACTGGCGAAACACGGGCTGCCCGCATCGACGGCAATCGGCTGGAACTGTCGCTACGCAGCGGAGAGTCGATGATTCTGCAGACCTACGACGACGGCGCAGGCATAGCACAGGCAGAAAGACCACTACAAACCGACTTCGAGACCATCCCGTTGAGCGGAGAATGGCAACTCTCGTTCGATAGCAGTGCGCCGCGAGTGAAGCGAACATTCAGTCTGCCGAGGCTGCAAACGTGGGAGACCCTCGACGACGATTCCGCACGAGTAACGATGGGAACAGGCGTTTACACCACGAAAGTGAGACTCACAAAAAAGCAATCGAAGAAACACTGGACCATTGAGTTGGGTGATGTCCGCGAGAGTGCCAGAGTATTTGTGAACGGACGGTTCATCGGTTGCGCTTGGGCAGTGCCGTTTGTGCTCGACTGCAAAGACGCGCTGAAATCGGGGGAAAACGAGATTAGGATAGAAGTAACCAATCTGCCCGCCAACCGCATTGCCGACATGGACAGACGAGGCGTAGAGTGGCGCAAGTTCAAGGAAATCAACGTGGTAGATATCAACTACAAGAAGACGTTGTACTCCTCGTGGAAGCCCGTGCCGAGCGGACTGGCAGGCCCAGTAACGCTTGTCGAGGCGCAGTAACGGCAGGCAGGAGAGGCAACCACAAACGTGTCGCACCATTACCGTGGATTCAACAAATCATTTCCACCGTAATAGTGCGACATCGTTATGGTGTTAATCAGATAAACATACGGTGTTGTCTGGCACGTTTATATTGCTGCGCGATGTTGCGTTCGCAGTGGTAGGATGTTTGCATAATTAAAAAATCCTACAAAAAGAACAGAAATTCCGTTGTAGCGATAGCGCAGAATCAAAAAAAATCAGTAACTTTGCAGGCAAAATAATTACTGACAAACGATGCTACACGTAGGATTGGATGTAGGCTCTACGACTGCAAAGATGGCCGTCATCGACGACAATGGCGCGCTACTGTTTAGTCGCTATGAACGCCACAACGCGCAAGTGAAACAGCTCATCGAGCGATATTTCGACGAGCTGCACTCGCTCGTTGGCGACACCGACATGGAGCTGTGCGTTACGGGCAGTGTCGGCATGGCGGCGGCAGAGCTGTTGCAGGCCGACTTCGTGCAGGAAGTGGTGGCAGCCTCCACCTACGCTCGCGTGAGATATCCAGAGGCGAAGGCGCTCATTGATATCGGTGGCGAAGACGCGAAAGTAGTGTTCTTCAACGGCAAACAGACGGAGCTGCGAATGAACGGCAACTGCGCTGGCGGAACAGGAGCGTTCATCGACCAGATGAGCGCGCTGATGGGCCTAAGCAACGACGAGCTGAACAGCCTTGCACTGCGAGCCGAGCACATCTATCCGATAGCGGCGCGCTGCGGTGTGTTCGCTAAGACTGACATACAAAACCTTACGAGCCGAAACCTTCCCACCACCGACATAGCGGCAAGCATATTCCACAGCATCGCGGTACAGACCGTTACGACACTCTCTCACGGTATGGATTTTCGCCCGCCTATCCTGCTTTGTGGCGGACCACTGACGTTCTTGCCTGCACTTCGCAAGGCGTTGGCAAACTATTTGAACCTCGACGAAACCGACTTCATCGTAAGCGAGCAAAGCAATCTCGCTCCCGCTCTCGGTTGCGCACTGCGAGAGGGAACACGCGTGAAACTCACCGCCGCCAAGGATGGGAAGGCTCACATTATATTAAAGACGAAGCGCAGGAAAAGCAACGACGACGACGGGAACGACGCAAGACCGTCGTTGCAGATTCCTAACGCCGTCATTAAGAGTGAGTTGTCGCCACTATTCAAAGACGAGCAGGAACACACGGAGTGGCGCAAGCAAAAGGCTGCATATACGCTCGACGTGAAGCCTCTGGAAGCAGGAGAGCAAGACATTTTCATCGGAATAGACAGCGGAAGCACAACCACGAAGATAGTGGCGCTGCGACGTGGCGACGACCGACTTGAACCCGTATTTACATACTATGCACCCAATCTTGGCAACCCTATCAAGGCGGCAGGAGAGGGACTGGAACGGCTGACCGTAGAGGCAAAGCGGCGCAAGGCCGACCTTCACGTCGTGGGAAGCTGCTCCACGGGATATGGCGAAGAGCTGATAAAGGCGGCTTTCCACCTCGACTATGGCATCATAGAGACGATGGCGCACTACAGGGCTGCGGCAAGTCTGGCGTCCGACGTATCCTTCATTCTCGACATAGGAGGGCAAGACATGAAGGCCATCTTCGTGGAGCATGGCGCTGTGGTTCGTATGGAGCTCAACGAGGCATGCTCTTCGGGATGCGGCACTTTCATACAAACGTTTGCCACAAGTCTTGGATACGACCTCGACACTTTCGCCCGAATAGCATGCACGGCAAGCAATCCTTGCGACCTCGGAACACGATGCACAGTCTTCATGAACTCGAAAGTGAAACAGGTGCTTCGCGACGGTGCCACGATAGCAGACATATCGGCAGGACTATCCTATTCGGTGGTGAAGAATTGCCTCTATAAGGTTCTGAAACTGCGAGGCAGCGACGCTCTGGGAAAACGAGTGGTGGTGCAGGGCGGCACCATGCGCAACGACTCCGTGGTGAGGGCGTTCGAGCTGCTCACCCATACCGAGGTGGCACGCAGTTCTGCCCCTGAGCTGATGGGAGCGTTAGGATGCGCACTCTATGCCTCTGCCCACGCCAAGCCGACAAGTGCATTCTCCACAGACAACGCTCGCTTCACGACGCGCCAACTCAGTTGCCACGGTTGCGAAAACCAATGCCTTGTGAGCCAATACACCTTCGCCGGCGGAAACAAGTTCTACAGCGGCAACAAGTGCGAACGAGTGTTCAACAACAACGGCAAGGGAGCTACGATGGGGCGCAACATATATGCCGAGAAATACAGACTGCTGTTCGACCGCCCCACCCTTCCCACCACGACGGCCACACGTCGTATCGGTGTTCCGCGCGTATTGAACATGTACGAAGACTATCCATTCTGGAATACTCTGCTTCGCGAGTGCGGTCTTGAAGTGGTACTGAGCGGCAACTCTACACTGAATCATTATGAGCGTGCCTTGGGGTCAGTAATGAGCGACAACATTTGCTTCCCTGCGAAGTTGGTTCACTCTCACATTGCCGAACTGGAACAGGCGGGAGTGGAACGCATACTGATGCCCTACGTGGTGTATGAGCACAACGACGACGAACGGACGCTGAACTCCTACAACTGCCCCATCGTTTCGGGCTACAGCGACGTCATCCGTAGTGCCATGGAGCCGAGCGTACCCGTGGATTCGCCCGTCATCAACTTCTCTAACGAACGAATGCTCCGTAAGCAGATTTCGCAATACTTGAAGTCAATAGGAATCAAGAGGAGCGCGATAAAGAAGGCTTTCGACGCTGCCGCCGAAGCCCAACGACAATACGACCGCGCCATCCGCCAAATGGCCGCCAACATTCTCGACGAGAGCCAACAATCAGGACGACTGACCATCATGCTCGCAGGCCGTCCGTACCACAGCGACCCGCTTGTTCAGCACAAACTGTCGGAGATGATAGCGGCTCTTGGGGTCGATGTGATTAGCGACGACCTCGTTCGTGGCAACACAGAGACGTCGGCGGGCGAAATCTATCCAGTGAAGCAGTGGGCCTACGTCAATCGCATCGTCAAGGCGGCACAGTGGGCGGCAGAGCAGCCATCCACGGTGCACTTCGTAGAAATGACCTCGTTCGGTTGCGGACCAGACGCTTTCATACAAGACGAAGTGCGCGACATTCTCTGGCGCCACAACAAACCTTTCACGCTGCTGAAGATAGACGACGTGAGCAACATAGGCAGCCTGAAACTGCGCGTCCGCTCGCTTGTGGAGAGCCTGCAGTCGGAGAGCCACGCCACCGCCGCCACGATGCCGTTCGAGCAAACTCGCATCTTCACCCCGCAAGACGCGAAACGCAAGATTATCGTGCCTTTCTTCACCGAATACATATCGCCTCTGCTGCCGGCACTCTTCTCGCTCGTAGATTACGACATCGAGGTGCTTCCGCAGAGCGACAACGAGAGCGTTGACTTCGGATTAGAGTACGCAAACAACGAAATATGCTATCCGGCGACACTAATAGTCGGTGATATCATAAAAGCATTAAAGAGCGGACGCTACGACACCACCAACGTGGCCGTTGCAATGAGTCAGACTGGCGGACAATGCCGAGCTACGAGCTATGCCGGCATAATAAAGCGAGCCATGATAGCCAACGGTTTCAAGGACGTACCATTGATAACGCTCGGCGTGGCCACCACCGCAAGCAGCGACGACAACGAGCAGGCTGGCTTCGACATCCCGTGGAAACGCTACGTGAAGACCATCGTAACGACGATTCTCTTCGGCGACACCATCTCGAAGTTCTACCACTCGGCAGTGGTTCGCGAGAGGGAAACGGGAGCAGCGCGCCGCCTGAGAGACAAATACATGTCGCTGGTGGATGCCCGCATACGTACTAACGACCCGCGTGGAATCATGCGTCTTATCAAGGAGGCAGCGCAAGAGTTCGACTCCATCGTGGTTGACAAAGAGTTGCCACGAGTAGGAATCGTAGGCGAGATTTTCCTGAAGTTTCATCCCTTTGCCCACCAGTATATCGCCGAGCACATAATGGAAAAAGGCATCGAAGTAGTGCCCCCGTTGTTGGCTCCGTTCTTCTTGCAAGAGTTTGTCAACGTGGAAGTGCAGAAACAGATGCGTCTCTCTTGCTCGAAGACACCCAACTTCCTTGTCCACAGCATCTACCATCAGATGGTTGGCCGTCGCTTGGAAAAGATAAACCGCATAGCGAGCCGCTATCGCTACTTCCGCCCATTTACCGACATATACGAGGATGCGCGCAATGCCGAATCAATCGTGTCGTTGGCAGCGCAGTTCGGTGAAGGCTGGCTGCTTCCCGCCGACATAATAGGTTATGTCAACGAGGGTGTGAGCAACGTGATATCTCTGCAACCCTTTGGTTGCATAGCAAACCACATTGTCTCAAAGGGTATTGAGAAGAAACTGCACAAACTCTATCCCCAACTCAACCTGCTTTCTCTCGACTTCGATTCGGGAGTGTCGGCGGTCAACGTAACCAATCGGCTGCTGCTCTTCCTCGACAACATCGACTCATGATTAGCTTCGCCACACTGCGTCTTTATTGCGATTTTATGCAGTTTTCGCGTCGGTTTTGAACTATTTTCATTGAAAAATCGAAAAAAGTGGGCGAAAAGTTTGGAGGATTGAAATAAAAGCAGTACCTTTGCATCCGCAAACAAGGCAAAAGGCTTCGTAGCTCAACTGAATAGAGCATCTGACTACGGATCAGAAGGTTGCGGGTTTGAATCCCACCGAAGTCACTTGATAAGCAGGAGTTACGATTATTCGTAACTCTTTTTTTAATTGTTAAGACAATGAACGACAACGACTTCAATTACTCAGGCGAACGATTTGCCGACCTGCAAATGCTGAGATACAGACTCGACGGATGGGACAGTCTGACGCTCAGACAGAAGAAATACATCTATTGCCTCGCGGAAGCCACGCTTTGGGGGCGCGACATCACGTTCGACCAGTTCGGGAAATATAATCTCAGGATACGCCGAACGCTCGAACAGGCATGGCTCGGCTACAAGGGCGACAGGCAATCGGAAGAGTTCATCGCGATGGAAACCTACCTGAAGCGCGTCTGGTTTTCCAACGGAATCTACCATCATTATGGATGCGACAAGTTCGTGCCAGGATTCTCGCGCGCGTTCCTTACTAATATAATAGAGGTGGACGACGACGTGCTCGAAGTGATGTTCAATCCCGACATTCTCCCCAAAAGAGTGAACAAACAAGACGGCGAAGACCTTATTGCCACCTCTGCCGTAACCTTCTACGACGGTGTCTCGCAAACAGAAGCAGAACAATACTACCAACAGATGAAGCATGAAGCGGGCGACGAAGCACCGTCGTTCGGGCTCAACTCCACGCTAACGAAGCGCGACGGAGAGCTGATTGAGGAGAGATGGTCGGCGCAGGGGAAATATGCCAAGACGATAGAGAAAATAGTCTATTGGCTCGACAAGGCAAAGCCATTAGCCGAAAACGACAACCAAAAGACCGTGATAGGCCTGCTGACAGACTACTACAAGACGGGCGACCTACGACTGTTCGACGACTACAGCGTGGCTTGGGTGAAGGCAACAGAGGGACGGGTGGACTTCATCAACGGCTTCATAGAGGTGTACAACGACCCCATTGGGCTGAAGGCATCGTGGGAAGGCATAGTACACTATAAGGACCTCGTGGCAACGGAACGCACGCAAAAGATATGCGCCGCCGCCCAGTGGTTTGAAGACCATTCGCCTGTTGACGCGCGATTCAAGAAGCCCGTGGTGAAGGGCGTTACGGCGAACGTGGTCTGCGCAGCTATGCTTGGCGGCGACGAATATCCCTCAACGGCGATTGGAATCAACCTTCCCAACGCCGACTGGATACGGGCGAAACACGGCTCGAAGAGCATCACGATAGGCAATCTGACCGACGCCTACAACAAGGCAGCACGAGGAAACGGATTCAGGCAGGAGTTCGTGATAGACCAACAGACTATCGACCTGATAGACAAATATGCCGACCTGACCGACGACTTGCATACCGACCTGCACGAATGTCTTGGGCACGGCTCCGGACAACTGCTGCCGGGAGTGAGCGGCGACGCCCTGAAAAACTATGGAAACACGATAGAGGAAGCGCGCGCCGACCTCTTCGGACTATACTACATAGCCGACGAAAAACTGATAGAGATGGGACTGCTGCCCGACGGCGAGGCGTGGAAAGCACAATACTACACCTACATGATGAACGGCATGATGACCCAACTGACGCGCATCGAGCCTGGCCGCGACATAGAGGAAGCACACATGCGAAACCGTTCGCTGATAGCGCACTGGTGCATGGAGCACGGCAACGGCGAGGCAATGCAACTGACGACACGCGAGGGCAAGACGTTCCTAAAGATTGACGACTACGGACGGCTCCGACAACTCGTGGCAGAGCTGCTCGCCGAAATCCAGCGAATAAAGAGCGAGGGCGACTACGAGGCCGCACGACAGATGGTGGAACGCTACGCCGTCAAGGTGGACAAGCGGCTTCACGAAGAGATACTCGACCGATACAAACGGCTCAACCTGGCGCCATACAAGGGTTTCCTGAACCCACGAATGACACCCCTGCGCGATGCCAACGGCGAGATAACCGACATCGAGATAGACTACGACGAGAGCTACGCCGAGCAGATGATGAGATACAGCCGCGACTACAGCGTGGAGACGTTCTAAGCCAATAAACCGTTAAGAAACACAAACTTAGGCAAGCATGGCAACTGCTACAGACGAAAGAGTCAAGGAGATAAAGCGGTCGTTCAGACTGCAGATGAACGGCGTGGCCTCGGCATCGATGCGCGAAAAGGGCGTCAGCTACGGCATCAACTGGGGCATCAGCCTGCCACAACTGCGCGAGCAAGCCGCCACACTGGGGAAAGACTACGAGCTGGCCATCGCCCTGTGGAAAGAGAACGTGCGCGAATGCAAGATATTGGCCACGCTCGTGATGCCAGCCGAACGGATGCTTCCCGAAGTGGCCGACATCTGGATGGAACAGATGCCCACGGTGGAGATGGCAGAGATTGCGGCTCTCAACCTGTTTCAGCACCTACCCTACGCAGCCGAGAAATCGTACCAATGGATAGCCACCGACAACGAGCTTCAGCAGGTGAGCGGCTTTCACACACTCGCCAGACTCTTCGGGAAAGGACAAGAGCCTAACGAGCGCGGCATCAACGAATACCTCGACCAACTGCAGGCTGCCATCGAGGGAGGTTCACCCTCGGTGCGTCGTGCTGCCACGGCGAGCCTGAACCGCTTTGCAGGTCTCGGACTGATGTATGAGCGTCTCGCACAGTCGGTTATGCGGCGAATGGGACGTTAAGCAGACGAACGCTACACGGCAAACAGGAAGCACGGTAACGGAAAGAAATTCTTGTTACCGTAATAAGAAATTCTTGTTATCGTAAAAAGAAATCATTGCAACTACGATGAAGTCGGGCTTCCACGGAGGTCCGATTTCACTATTTTATAAATATAAAAATAATGATAGTATTGCAGGTTTGGAATTTTCTTTGTAATTTTGCAGCATGAAAGAGAGTGCAAAAGATGCAGCTCGCCGAACTCTCGACGGATACTTGGCGCTGAACCGCCACCGCCGTACCCCAGAGCGCGACGCCATACTCGACGCCGTGTTCGAGATGGAGGGACACTTCTCGCTCGAAGAGCTTGGCGAGCGTCTCGACGATGCCCGTTTTCGCGTTAGCCGAGCCACACTGTATAACACGATGAAGCTCTTCATGCAGCTTCGCATCGTCATACAGCACAGGTTTCAAGGGCGAACGCTCTATGAGACCATAGGCTGCGGCAACGGGCACTGCCACCAGGTTTGCACCATCTGCGGGCGAGTGAGCGAGATTAGCGCGCCCGAAGTGGAACACGCAGTGGAACTACTGAAGACCAAGCGTTTCCATAAGGATGGTTTCGCACTCTACGTGTACGGCATCTGCGTTCCCTGCCAAATGAAGATTAGGCGCATAAAGCATGAGGAGGAGAAGTTGCAGAAGCAAAAGCTGCTGAAGAAATTTCTGCCGAAAGATAGTGGCGGAAAGAAGTAGCAGCTACGACGAAGAAAGTTTTATTTCCAAGAAACACAGAGAAATAGATGAACACGACAAAAGGAAAAGTTGACGTTCTGCTCGGATTGCAGTGGGGCGACGAAGGTAAGGGAAAAGTGGTTGACGTGCTGACGCCCCACTACGACGTTGTGGCTCGTTTCCAAGGAGGCCCAAACGCTGGCCACACCTTGGAGTTCGAGGGCGAGAAGTATGTTCTCAGAAGCATACCGTCGGGCATATTCCAAGGTGGTAAGATAAACATCATTGGCAACGGCGTCGTTCTTGCGCCAGACCTATTCATGGAAGAGGCCAAGGCGCTGGAAAAGAGCGGACACGAGCTGCGCAGCCGTCTGCACATCAGCAAGAAAGCCCACCTGATAATGCCTACGCACCGAGTGCTCGACGCCGCTTTCGAGGCAGCAAAAGGCAAGAGCAAAGTGGGAACCACGGGCAAGGGCATAGGCCCCACATATACCGACAAAGTGTCGAGAAACGGACTGCGCGTGGGAGACATCTTCGACAACTTCGACGAGAAGTATGCCGAACACAAGAACAGACATCTCGCAATGCTGAAAGCCTTGAACTACACCGACTTCGACATCACCGAGACGGAAAGTAGATGGATGGAGGGCATCAGCTATCTGAGAGAGTTTCCCATCGTTGACTCTGAGCACGAGATAAACCAGCTGCTCGGCGAGGGCAAGAGCGTGCTGTGCGAAGGCGCTCAGGGCACCATGCTCGACGTGGACTTCGGCTCCTACCCCTTCGTAACGTCGTCGAACACCATCTGTGCCGGCGCTTGCACTGGCCTTGGCATCGGTCCCAACCGCATTGGCGAAGTGTATGGCATAATGAAAGCCTACTGCACGCGCGTGGGAGCAGGGCCCTTCCCTACCGAGCTCTTCGACGAGACAGGGAAACAGATGCGCGACATAGGCCACGAATACGGAGCCGTAACGGGTCGTGAGCGCAGATGCGGGTGGATAGACCTCGTGGCCCTGCGCTACGCCATCATGGTGAACGGTGTCACTCAGCTGATAATGATGAAGAGCGACGTGCTCGACACCTTCTCGACGATAAAGGCTTGCGTGGCTTATAAGCAGAACGGACAACTGATAGACCACTTCCCCTACAGCATAGAAGAGGGCATCGAGCCCGTCTATGAGGAGCTTCCGGGATGGCAACAAGACATGACGACGATGACCGAGGAGAGCCAGTTCCCCAAGGCATTCAGCGACTACGTGGCATTCCTTGAGAAACAACTCGGCACGCCCATCAAGATAATCTCGATAGGGCCCGACAGAGAACAAACGATAGTAAGACATTAAAAAGATGAGCAAACCAAGCATACCCAAGGGAACGCGCGACTTCTCGCCCGCAGAGATGGCAAAGCGCAACTATATCTTCGACACCATACGCGAAGTGTATGCACTCTACGGATTCCAGCAAATAGAGACTCCCGCCATGGAGACTCTGCAGACACTGATGGGGAAATATGGCGAAGAAGGCGACAAGCTGTTGTTTAAAGTGCTTAACTCCGGCGACTTCCTGTCGAAGGTGAGCGACGACGAACTCGCGGAACGCAATCCGCTCCACCTCGCCGCCCGTCTCTGCGAAAAGGGGTTGCGCTACGACCTCACCGTGCCGTTCGCGCGCTACGTAGTGATGCATCGCGAGGAGCTGCAACTGCCGTTCAAGCGCTACCAGATACAACCCGTGTGGCGCGCCGACCGTCCGCAAAAAGGAAGATACAGAGAGTTCTACCAGTGCGACGCCGACATCGTGGGCAGCGACTCACTGCTCAACGAGGTGGAACTGATGCAAATAGTGGACACAGTGTTCTCGCGCTTCGGCATTCGCGTGGTGATAAAGATAAACAATCGCAAGATTCTCACCGGCATAGCAGAGGTGATAGGCCAAGCCGACAAGATAGTAGATATCACTGTGGCCATCGACAAGCTCGACAAGATAGGCATAGACAACGTGAACGCCGAGCTCAGAGCCAACGGCATCGGCGACGAGGCCATCGCCCAGCTGCAACCCATAATAGCCCTCACCGGCACCAACGAGGAGAAGCTGCAGACCATTGCCAACGTGCTATCGTCGTCGGAGACAGGCATGAAGGGAGTCGAAGAGACGCGCTACATTCTCGACACTCTGAAAAAGGCAGGACTGAACAATGCCATAGAGCTCGACCTCACTCTCGCACGCGGACTGAACTATTACACCGGCGCCATCTTTGAAGTGAAGGCTCTCGACACCAAGATAGGCAGCATAACAGGCGGCGGACGCTACGACAACCTGACCGGCATCTTCGGTATGCCCGGCTTGAGTGGCGTGGGAATATCGTTCGGAGCCGACCGCATCTTCGACGTGCTGAACACGCTCGACCTCTATCCCAAAGACGCAACGACGGGCACACAGGTGCTATTCATCAACTTCGGCGCCGACGAGACAGACTATTGCCTGCCTATTATTAAAAAGGTACGCGAGGCAGGCATACGTGCCGAGCTCTACCCAGACTCATCGAAGATGAAGAAGCAGATGAGCTATGCCAACCAGAAGCACATCGGTTTCGTGGCACTGGCAGGCGCTGACGAGATAGCCGCCGGCAAGCTGACGCTGAAGAACATGGATAGCGGCGAGCAACAGCTGCTATCAGCCGACGAGATGATAAGCGAAATAAATAAAAAATCTTAAAACGCTTTGAAATCTCGACACAAACCCTTATCTTTGCAAGACGGAAACAATTCTATATTCTAAAAACAATTTAAAGCTATGAAGAAAAAGTTTATTTGCACCGTTTGCGGTTACATTTACGAGGGCGAGGAAGCCCCTGAGCAGTGCCCCATTTGCAAGCAAGGCAAGGAGAAGTTCGTTGAACTTGTAGAAGGCGGACAAGCCACATTCGCCACCATGCATATCCTCGGCGCAGCACGCAAGGAGGGAGCCAACGAGGAAATGATAAAAGACCTTGAGGCACACTTCACTGGCGAGTGCGGCGAAGTAGGCATGTATCTGGCCATGAGCAGGCAGGCCGACCGCGAAGGCTACCCCGAAATTGCCGAGGCATTCAAGCGCTACGCATTCGAGGAAGCAGAGCACGCATCGAAGTTCGCAGAGCTGTTGGGCGACGTGCTGAAGGACACCAAGTGGAACCTGAAGGCTCGCATAGCAGCAGAGAAAGGCGCTTGCGAAGACAAGTTCCGCATAGCAAAGAACGCCAAGGCAGCCGGAATGGACGCCACCCACGACACCGTTCACGAGATGGCAAAAGACGAGGCACGCCACTGCGCAGGCTTCATCGGACTCTACGAGCGCTACTTCAGCAAGTAACCGACATTCATTCAAGGAGCGAAACAATATTTCGCTCCTTTTTTCGTTTCATTACTATATGAGACAACTGCTATTCACGCTCGCCGCACTGCTGACACTCGCTGCCTGCTCCGACGACGAGTTCACCACAAGCCAGTCGGCACGCCTCACGTTCTCCACCGACACGGTGAAGCTCGACACAGTGTTCAGTCGCGTGCCATCGACCACCAAGACATTCATGGTGTTCAACACTGGAAGCGAAGGCATACGCATCAGCAACGTCAGACTGCAGCGCGGCAACCAGACAGGCTTCCGCGTAAACGTCGATGGCACCTACCTCGGCGAGACGGCAGGCTACCAGACAAGCAACCTTGAAATACGTGGTGGCGACAGTCTGCGAGTGTTTGTAGAAGCCACCACTCCCAACAATTTCCAGGACTCCCCACAGCAGATTAGCGACGACTTAGTGTTTACGCTCGAAAGCGGCGTAGTGCAAAAGGTGAACCTGAACGTATGGTCGTGGGACGCCAAGATGGTGAGCAACCTGCGCATCAGCAGCGACTCCACCATCTCGACACAGCAACCGATAGTGGTCTATGGAGGCATCACCGTGGATAGCGCAGCCACACTGACAATCGCCTCGCCCACCGTGATGTATTTCCACTCCGACGCTGGCATCGACGTATATGGCACGCTGAAAATAGAGGGAGCAATAGGCGCTAACGTTGTGCTACGTGGCGACCGTCTCGACAACATGTTCTCCGACCTGCCCTACGACCTCGTGCCAGGGCAATGGCAAGGCATCCGCATCCACTCATCGTCGTATGGCAACGAGCTCAGCAACGTAGATATCCATGGCGGTCAGTATGGCATCATCTGCGACTCAACGGCCTACGAAGCCAACCGCGTGCGCCTCTCGATGTTCAACGTTACCATCGACAACTGCCAAGGCCCAGGACTGCAAACGTTCAACTCGGCGGTGTATCTGACGAATTGCCAGATTTCCAACACGTTGGGCGACTGCTTCTCTATCTATGGCGGTAAGGCACAGCTGGTTTACTGCACCCTCGCCCAATTCTATCTGTACGACGCAAACCGCGGCGCCGCGCTCCGATTCGCCAACTATCTCGACGGCGCCGAATATCCACTGGAATACATACTCTGCGCCAACTCCATCGTAACGGGCGTGGCCGACGACGTTGTCATGGGCGAATCGAAAGACTCTGTGGCCTACGACTATATGTTCCTCAACTGTCTGCTGCGCACTCCCGCGGTGGAAGACAGCCTGCGTTTCCAAAACATCATCTGGGAAACGACGACAGACTCTGTGCAAGGCGGCGCCAACTTCGTCGAGGCAACGATGAACGAATATCGCTTCGACCTGCATCTCGACTCACTCTCGCGAGCCGTCAACGCAGCCGACCCGGAGCTCTATTGGCATGAATACGACCGCGACGGATATGCGCGCGACAGTCTGCCCGATATTGGCTGCTATGAGCTCCGTTAAGGCGTTGAAATGTAAAAAAAGTTAAAGAAACAGCTAAATATGTTGTTTAACATATAAAAAAATTTGTTTCGTATCAAAATTCACTGTACCTTTGCACACGTTATCCTGAATACAATCTTTTTACCTTAAAAGGCTAATACCTATTGAGATTGAATGCTCCTCACTGCGAAGTGCGGAGCATTTTTAGTGTCGCTAAGACTACGGAACTGCAAAATAAGGTAAAAAACGAAACTTTTTGCTACTTAGACTTTGCAATTTCCCACATTATTAGTAACTTTGCACCAATATTAGCACGTGCAAATGGAAGCATTCTTCAGAACCCACGCTTATCTGGTGGAGCACACAGACGCTCCCGTCAGGCGCCAGTTGATGGACGACATCGATTGGAGCGACAGGATGATAGGCATAAAAGGCACTCGCGGCGTGGGAAAGACAACCTTCCTGCTGCAATATGCCAAAGAGCACTTCGCGCCAAACGACCGTCGCTGTCTCTACATCAACATGAACAACTTCTACTTCCAAGGCCGTGGCATTGCCGACTTCGCAAACGAGTTCTACCACGGGGGAGGCAGGGTGCTGCTGATAGACCAAGTGTTCAAGCAGAGCGACTGGAGCAAGGAACTAAGACGATGCTACGACGACTGCCCTGGTCTGAAGATAGTGTTCACCGGCTCAAGCGTGATGCGCCTGAAAGAGGAGAACCCAGAGCTCGGCGGACTGGTGAAGAGCTACAACCTGCGCGGCTTCAGCTTCAGGGAGTTTCTTAACCTTCAGACAGACAACGACTTCCCAAGCTACTCGCTCGACGAGATACTGCGCGACCACGAGCACATCGTAAAGCAGATTCTGCCACGAGTGTCGCCCTCGGAATACTTCAAGGCCTACGTTCATCACGGCTTCTACCCCTTTTTTCGCGAACGACGCAACTTCTCGGAAAACCTGCTGAAGACTATGAACATGATGACCGAAGTGGACATTCTGCTCATCAAAGGCATCGAGTTGAAATATCTTCCAAAGATAAAAAAGCTGTTCTATCAGCTTGCTGTAGAAGGACCCAAGACACCTAACATCAGCCAGTTGGCACAAGACGTAGAGACGAGCCGCGCCACGGTGATGAACTATATCAAGTATCTTGCCGACGCCCGACTGATAAACATCATCTATCGTCCAGGCGAGAACTTCCCGAAGAAACCAGCCAAGGTGCTGATGCACAACCCGAACCTAATCTATGCCATCTATCCCATCAAGGTGGACCTGCAGAACGTCATGGAGACTTTCTTCGTCAATGCACTGTGGAAAGACCATAAGGTTGACCAAAGCGACCGCCGCAGCTACTACGTCGTCGATGAGCATCTGCGCTTCAAGATAGCCGACAACACCAGCTCGCGCAGCCGCGACAACCAAGACCTCTACGTGGCGCGCTACAATCGCGAGGTGGGCAGAGGCCACGAGATACCACTGTGGCTCTTTGGCTTCCTCTATTAAATAGGAATTATACACAACGTTTTATTCATATTAAATCAATCAAGAAAATGGCAAAAGAAAAGAAATTTATCACTTGCGATGGCAACGAGGCAGCCGCTCACATCAGCTATAAGTTTAGCGAAGTGGCAGCCATCTACCCCATCACACCGTCGTCGCCCATGGCAGAACACGTGGACGAATGGGCAGCCCGCGGGCGCAAGAACCTGTGGGGACAGACCGTTTCCGTGCAGGAGATGCAGTCGGAAGGCGGTGCTGCCGGTGCTGTTCACGGCTCACTACAGGCAGGCGCACTGACCACCACGTTCACCGCCTCGCAGGGCCTTCTGCTTATGATTCCAAATATGTACAAGATTGCAGGAGAGCTGCTGCCTTGCGTGTTCGACGTTTCCGCTCGTACTCTGGCAAGCCACTCGCTCTGCATCTTCGGCGACCACCAAGACGTGATGGCTTGCCGTCAGACTGGTTTCGCGATGCTCTGCGAAGGCTCGGTGCAGGAAGTGATGGACCTCACAGCCGTCGCTCACCTTGCCTCGCTGAAGACATGGGTGCCGTTCGTCAACTTCTTCGACGGTTTCCGCACCTCCCACGAGTATCACAAGATAGAGCGACTGGACAACGAAGACATCATGCCGCTCGTTGACGAGGCCGACATCAAGGCTTTCCGCGACCGCGCACTATCTCCGGAGCGCCCCGTTACACGCGGTACGGCAGAGAATCCAGAGACATTCTTCACCCATCGCGAGGCTTGCAATCCCTACTACGACAAGGTGCCCGAAGTGGTGGAGCACTATCTCGGCGAGATTTCCAAGATTACCGGTCGCGAGTATCACCTCTTCTCATATTATGGAGCAGAGGATGCCGACCGCATGATTATCCTGATGGGCTCGGCCACCGACGCCGCTCGCGAGGCAATCGACTACCTGAACGAGCAAGGCCAGAAGGTGGGCATGATTAGCGTTCACCTCTACCGTCCGTTCAGCGTGAAGCATCTGTTGGCTGCCGTTCCCAAGACAGTGAAGCGCATCGCAGTGCTCGACCGCACGAAGGAACCAGGAGCTGAGGGCGAACCGCTCTACCTTGACGTGAAGAGCGCTTTCTATGATGTTGAAAATCGACCACTTATCGTAGGCGGACGCTACGGACTCGGAAGCCACGACACCACTCCTGCCCAGATAATAAGCGTATTCAACAACCTCGCTCTGCCCGAACCGAAGAACCACTTCACCGTGGGTATCGTTGACGACCTGACGTTCACCTCGCTGCCCATCGTGCCCGAAATAGCACTTGGCGGAAAGAGCATGTTCCAGGCAAAGTTCTTCGGACTGGGAGCCGACGGTACTGTGGGAGCAAACAAGAACTCCGTGAAGATTATCGGCAACAACACCGACAAGTATTGCCAGGCTTACTTCAGCTACGACTCGAAGAAGTCGGGCGGCTTCACCTGCTCGCACCTGCGCTTCGGCGACGAGCCTATCCGCTCTACCTATCTGGTAACGACGCCTAACTTCGTTGCCTGCCACGTTCAGGCTTATCTCCACATGTACGACGTTACGCGCGGACTGCAGAAGAACGGCACATTCCTGCTCAACACCATCTTTGAAGGCGATGAGCTTGAGAAGTTTATGCCCAACAAGGTAAAGCGTTACTTCGCCGAAAACAACATCACCGTATATACCATCAACGCCACCAAGATAGCACAAGAGATTGGTCTCGGCAACCGCACGAACACCATCCTGCAGTCGGCATTCTTCCGCATCACTGGCGTCATCCCCGTTGACCTCGCAGTAGAGAAGATGAAAGAGGCCATCGTGAAGTCGTATGGCTCTAAGGGTCAAGATGTTGTTGACAAGAACTATGCTGCCGTTGACCGCGGTGGAGAGTACAAGCAGTTCGCCGTTAAGCCTGAATGGGCACAACTGCCCGACGACGCCGTAGCAGAAGACGACGCTCCCGCATTCGTAAAAGAGATAGTTCGCCCGATGAACGCACAGAACGGCGACCTGCTGACCGTCAACGACTTCGCTAAGTTCAACACCACCGACGGCTCGTGGGAAGTAGGCACTGCCGCTTACGAGAAACGTGGCGTAGAGGCATTTGTACCCGCTTGGAATTCGGAGAACTGTATTCAGTGTAACCAGTGCGCCTACGTATGTCCTCACGCAGCAATCCGTCCGTTCGTACTCGACGACGAAGAGCTCAAGGGCTTTGCCGGCACAACGCTTGAGATGAAAGCTCCCGCCACGATGAAGGGAATGCACTTCGTCATCGAGCCTTCCGTGCTCGACTGCCTCGGATGCGGCAACTGCGCCGACATCTGCCCAGGACATCCAAAGAAGGGCAAGGCACTCACGATGGTACCGTTCAACCCCGACGCAGCCGAGATGAAGCAGGCCGCAAAGGATTGGGACTACCTGACAAAGCAGGTGAAGAGCAAGCAAGACCTCGTGGACATTCGCTCCAACGTGAAGAACTCGCAGTTCGCACAACCTCTCTTCGAGTTCAGCGGCGCTTGTTCAGGATGCGGCGAGACGCCTTACGTGAAGCTCATCTCGCAACTCTTCGGCGACCGTCAGATGATTGCCAACGCCACGGGATGCTCATCCATCTACTCCGCATCGGTGCCCTCGACGCCTTATTGCAAGAACGAGAAGGGACAAGGCCCAGCCTTCGACAACTCTCTGTTCGAGGACTTCTGCGAGTTCGGTATGGGTATGGTGCTCGGAAACAAGAAGATGAAAGAGCGCCTGACGATGCTGCTCGACGAAGCCTGCCAGAGCGACAAGTGCTCGGCAGAGTTCAAGGCAGCAGCCGAAGAGTGGAAAGCTGGCAAGGACGACGCCGACGCATCGAAGGCCGCAGCAGCCAAACTGAAGCCACTCATCGCCGCAGGAGCCGAGTCGGGATGCCCCGTTTGCAAGGAACTGCAGACCCTCGACCACTATCTCGTTAAGCGTTCGCAATGGATTATCGGTGGCGACGGCGCAAGCTACGACATAGGTTACGGCGGCCTCGACCACGTGATTGCTTGTGGCGAAGACGTCAACATCCTGGTGCTCGACACCGAGGTATATTCCAACACGGGCGGACAGGCATCGAAGGCCACGCCTCTCGGAGCCATAGCACAGTTTGCCGCACAGGGCAAGCGCATCAGAAAGAAGGACCTCGGCATGATTGCCACCACCTACGGATACGTTTACGTAGCCCAGATTGCAATGGGAGCCGACCACAACCAGTGCCTCAAGGCCATACGCGAGGCAGAGGCATGGCACGGACCATCGGTGGTCATCGCCTACGCTCCATGTATCAACCACGGACTGAAAGCCAAGGGAGGCATGGGCAAGAGCCAGGCAGAAGAGGCTAAGGCCGTAGAGTGTGGATACTGGCACTTGTGGCGCTATAATCCCGCTCTCGCCGAGGAAGGCAAAAATCCGTTCTCGCTCGACTCGAAGGCACCGCAGTGGGACAAGTTCCACGACTTCCTGATGGGCGAAGTGCGCTACCTCTCTGTAAAGAAGGCATACCCGAACGAAGCAGAGGAACTGTTCGCCGAAGCTCAACGAATGGCAAAACTGCGCTATCAGAGCTACGTGCGCAAGACGCAAGAGAACTGGGCTCCCGAAGAGGCAGCCGAGGCATAACGCCATCGCGCGACAACCAGACTTGCAGGGCTGACCAACCGGTCGGTCCTGCATCTCTTTTTATGAGAAAATGCGACTTTTGCGGTGGCAGGAAAATTACATTCTTACAAAATTACAAAATTACACGCGTTTTGCAGCAGGGGTATGCAATTCTTACGTAAGAATGTAATTTTCGGCAGGGCGAAAAGAAGACGAAGAAAAGAAAACAAAATTGCAAAGTTACACAATGTACATTTTCTATAAAAAATGTTATTATAATATTCGTTTTATAATACCCATTGTAAATTTGTAATTTTCTCTGGAAACACCTGTGTTTATCGGCACTCTGGCGCTTTCAACACCGTGTAAGCCGTGTAAGAATTTTGCGCTCCCTGCTGCACTTTTCGTGTAATTTTGTAAGAATGTAATTTTCTAATGGCTAATGAATGTTAATTCGTCCGTCGCAAGACATTACAATAAGAGAGAAAAACCGCCGTAGCCGTCTTTCCCTCTTAAACAAATCGTGTTGTCGCGTCGTCTTAGTCTATCACAACCGTCGTCCAGCCGTGCTTGTCCTCAATCGTGCCATACTGTATGCCGCGCAGAGTGTCGTAGAGCTTGCGCGACCACGGGCCTGGCTCGTCGCCAAACGAGTATCGCTTGCCCGTGTCGAGGTCGTCGATATAGCTAATCGGGCTGATTACTGCTGCCGTACCACAAGCTCCGGCCTCCTCGAATGTCTCCAGTTCGTCCTCTGGAATCTGCCTCCGTTCCACCTTCATGCCGAAGTCCTCGGCCAGCTGCATCAGGCTCTTGTTGGTGATGCTCGGCAGTATCGACGTCGATTTAGGCGTAACGTAAGTGTTCTGCTTGATGCCGAAGAAGTTGGCAGCGCCGCACTCGTCCATGTATTTCTTCTCTTTCGCGTCGAGATAGAACTCGCAGGCGTAGCCCTTCTCGTGAGCCAAGTTGTTGGCAAACAGCGAGGCAGCGTAGTTTCCGCCCACCTTATACTTGCCCGTTCCGAGGGGAGCCGAGCGGTCGTACTCGCGGATGATGACGTAAGGGTTGGTGGCAAATCCGCCCTTGAAATAAGGTCCCACAGGCGTTACGAAGATGAGGAACAGATATTCCGAGGCAGGGTGTACGCCCACTTGCGCCGACGTTCCGATGAGCAGCGGTCGTATGTACAGCGTGGCACCACTCTCGTAGGTAGGTATCCATTCTTGGTTCAGTCTGACCACACGCTTCACCATCTCCTCGAACAGCTCGGTGGGCACTTCGGGCATCATGATGCCTCGGCAAGTCGATTGCAGGCGCGCAGCGTTTTCGTCCATGCGAAACACTCTCACCTTGCCGTCGGGACAGCGATAGGCCTTCAAGCCCTCGAAAGCCTCCTGCCCATAGTGCAGCGACGTGGCTGCCATGTGAAGGTTAAGATATTCGTCGGAGCAAGTCTCTATCTCCCCCCACTTTCCGTCGCGATAGTAGCAGCGAACGTTGTAGTCTGTCTTCATATATCCGAACGACAGATTTTCCCAATCTAATTGTTTCATCATTGCTGTATGTGTTTGAAATTTCTTGCAAAAGTAATGATTTCTACGCTAAATTCCAACATTTTCGCGCAGAAATTAAGTATTTTATCACGATTTAGCCGTCAACCCTCTTCCTCGGACAGCTGCCGACGTATCTCCTCGTCGGTTTTCGTGAGACGGTCGCGACAGAGTTTTATCAGTTGCTGGGCTCTGCGAAGCTGCTCTCCCAACGTGTCGATGTCGGGATTGCCCTGCTCCATCTTGCCGACGATGGACTCCAGTTCGGCCATTGCCTCCTCGTACTTCATCTCGTTTTCCATTGCATATTTGTTTACAATAACAACATTGCCTTCGGCCCTTAGCTGACAACAGACTTCACCGTGCCGTCGGCCAACCGTGTCTCTATCTCGTCGCCAGCCTGGAGGTCGGAAGCCCGCATCACAGCCCTGCCATTGTGCAGCGTAATGCTGTAGCCACGACTGAGCGGAAGCAGCGGGTCGAGCGACTTGGCGCGTTGCTCGAACATATCAATGCGATGGCGCTGACGCTCAATGGCTTGATTCATCGACGAAACGAGCCTCAGATGAAGCCTGTCGAGCTTGGATTCTTCCTTCGACTTCACTACCGAGAACAACGCCGGCAAGCGCATCGACAACTTATTCAGGCGCAAATGCTCTATCTCAATCTTGCTTCTCACGCTGCGCTGTATGCGCGAATAGGCGTCGGTCAGACGGTCGCTGACCTCTTTCAGCCGCCCGACAAGCAGTGCCGCAGCAGCTGTAGGAGTTTTTACACGAGTGTGGGACACCATGTCGAGTACCGTCTCGTCGCGCTCGTGGCCTATGCCTGTGATGACGGGCAGAGGGAAGTTGGCCACGTTCTCGGCAAGCGGAAGGGTGTCGAATCCTGCCAAGTCGCTCGTTGCTCCCCCACCCCTTATGATTACCACGCACTGGAACTCGTCGAGACACTCGTTTATTCGGTCGAGAGCCGCGATGATGCTGCGCTCCACCTGTTCGCCCTGCATGATGGCGTCGAAGAGCTCGACATGGAAGCGGAAGCCGTAGTCGTTGTCCTCTATCTGCCTTAGAAAATCGCCGTAACCAGCTGCACCAGCGCTCGATACGACGGCAATGCGCTGACAGAAGAGCGGCAGTCGCAACGACTTGTTAAGGTCGAAGACGCCCTCTTCCTTCAGTTGCCTTATCACCTCTTGCCTGCGTCGCTGCATATCGCCGAGAGTGTAGGTGGAGTCTATGTCGGTAACAATCCACGAGAATCCGTAGGCCTCGTGGAAATCGGCATAGACCTTCAGCAGCACCTTCATGCCGGCGTGCAGAGTCTGTCCCGTGGCCGACGCGAAGGCAACCTTTAGGATAGACCAGACGCTGCGCCAACACTTGGCCGAAGCCCGTGCCACCGGCGTGTTGCTGCCCTCGTCTTTCTCCACTAACACCATGTAGCAGTGCCCGCCCGACTCTCTCACTTCGGAGAGTTCAGCCTCCACCCAATATTCGTCTGGCATTGCGTCGCTAATCTCGAATCGCAACAACTGATTGAGCTGCAAGAGAGTGTATCGCTGTTCCGTCATAGGGTGCGCAGATATTAACAACAATTCGTCTGAGCAAATCAGCCTCGGCCTCTCTGCCCAAACGAACCTGTTGTTCAGTTAGCTGTATTTGTTTGTGTTACAGAATTTGCTTGAAGTGCTCCTCCAACTTCTGCTTAGTGGATGCACCCACAAACTTGTCCACCTGCTGACCCTCCCTGAAGAAGAGGATGGTGGGGATGCTGCGGATGCCGAACTCGGCTGCAAGGTCGTCGTTCTCGTCAACGTTGCACTTGCCTACCACCACCTTGCCGTCGTATTCCTGAGCCAGTTCGCTCATGATAGGAGCAATCATTCGGCACGGTCCGCACCACGTAGCCCAAAAGTCAACAACCAGTGGCAGTGAGCCATTCTTGTAATTCTCGAAATTCTCGCTTGTGATTTCTACTTCCATTGTCTTATTGTGTTTATATATAAATAATGTATATGTTCCTATTAAAAAATGAAGGCAAACATCGTGCCAAGTCAGTTGATTCTGTATGAAAGCGACGGATTGGCAGAGATGTAGTTTATCAGGTTTCGCCTCACTTCCACCCTTTTCTCGACGCTTCTGAGCAGCAGATGCCGCTTTTTGGCAGAGTCGTTCAGCTGGAGATACAGTTGGGTCGTGCCGGGGTTCTCGTCTATCATCTCGCACAGCTCTGCCACGGTCTGCTCGTTGATGGCAGATGAATCCATCACTATCGTAATCTTGTCTATCGACTTCTCTTTTACTGTCTGAAGATACTCTATGTTCTTGATGTTCAGGTCGTAGAAGGTGCTGTCGCGGAACTTCTGCTGTACCTTTGCCGTAACGTAAACGGTGTGCCCCGTTTCGAGCATCCCTTTCCATTGTGCCCACACCTTTCCGAAGAGGCGCAACTCGCCAGAGCCTTCAAAGTCTTCTATCGTAACGTAGCCGCACTCAACGCCATTTCGCGTCATCTTTTGTACTGCGGCGGTTACTATTCCGCCTACTGCAATCTCCTCTCTGTCAGTAAGTTTACTAATGTCCGACAGTTCTGTGCAATGCGTGTTGCACATATTGTCAAGCACTATTCTGAACTCGTCGAGCGGATGTGCCGACAGATATATTCCCACAAGTTCGCGCTCTTTGTTCAGCCGCTCTATGTCGCTCCACGGTTCCACTTTCATCATTGGTGGCACGGGAATATCGAAGGCCGAGTCGTCGCCGAAGAGTGAGTTGGCTGCCTGCTGCTTCTCTTGCTGATACTGCTGACCGTAGCGCACGAAGATGTCGAGGAAAGTCTCGCCCTTGCTGTTCGTTGCGAAGAACTGTTCACGCTGAACGCCAAACGAGTCGAAAGCCCCGCTAAGCACGAGCGACTCTATCACCTTCTTGTTGCAAGCCGTGAGAGAGACGCGCTCCACGAAGTCGAAGATACTCTTATAGTTACCGTTTTTCTCTCGCTCCGAGATGATGGCGTCGGCAGCGATGGTGGCCACTCCCTTGATGGCAGCGAGACCGAAGCGCACCGTTCCGCTCTTGGCAGCACTGAACTTCTGTCGGCTCTCGTTCACGTCGGGACCTTTGGTCTCTATTCCCATCGACTTGCATTCGTCCATCAACTTGGTGATTTCGGTGATGGCGTCGAGGTTTCGGCTCATCACGGCAGCCATGTATTCCGACGGATAGTGCGCTTTCAGGTAGGCAGTCTGGAATGCCACCCACGAATAACAGGTGGCGTGGCTCTTGTTGAAGGCGTAGGATGCGAACTTCTCCCAGTCGGCCCATATCTTTTCGAGCACCTTGGGGTCGTATCCGTTTTTCTTTCCTCCGTCGATGAACTTAGGCTTCATCTCATCGACTATCTTCTTTTTCTTCTTTCCCATAGCCTTTCGCAGGGCGTCGCTCTCGCCACGGGTGAAGTTGGCCAGTTGTCGTGATAGCAGCATCACCTGCTCTTGATAGACGGTGATTCCGTAGGTGTCTTTCAGATATTTCTCCATGCACGGTATGTCGTAAGCCACCTTCGATGGGTCGTTCTTTCGTGCTATGAAGTCGGGGATGTAGTCCATAGGCCCTGGTCTGTAGAGGGCGTTCATGGCTATCAAGTCCTCGAACACCGTGGGGTGCAGCTCTCGGAGATATTTCTGCATGCCCGGCGACTCAAACTGGAACGTGCCTATTGTTCGGCCTTCCTGATATAGCTTGTATGTCAGCGGGTCTTCGATGTCTATCTTCTCTAAGTCTATCGTCTCGCCAGTGTTTATCCTGATGTTTTCCACCGCTTCCTTCAGTATCGAGAGAGTCTTTAGTCCGAGGAAGTCCATCTTAATCAGTCCTGTCTCCTCGATTAGGTGTCCGTCGTATTGAGTACAGAGCAGCTTGTGGCCTGGGTCGCTCTTGTCTTCGGCTGTCGATACTGGTACCCAGTCGTCGATGGCATCGCGGCAGATGATTGTTCCGCAGGCGTGCACACCGGTGTTACGCACTGTTCCTTCGAGCATCTTGGCGAAGGTGATGGTCTCGCGCAGCTTCGGGTCGGGACCAACCTCGGCCTCGCGCAACTCTGGCACGCACTTGATGACGTTTTCCAAGTTCATCTTCATTCCGTCGGGCAGCTTGTCGGGAATCAGCTTTGTCAGTCGGTTGGCCTCTTGCGGCGGCAGTCCTTCCACACGGGCCACGTCTTTCAGGGAGTTTTTGGTGGCCATGGTGCCGTATGTGATGATGTGCGCCACTTTCTCATGACCATACTTGTCTTCCACCCATTCCAATACTCGTCCGCGGCCATCGTCGTCGAAGTCGGTGTCTATATCGGGCAGCGAGATGCGGTCGGGATTAAGGAAACGCTCGAACAGAAGGTCGTATTTTATCGGGTCTATCTTAGTGATTCCCAAGCAATAGGCCACCACAGACCCCGCGGCGGAACCACGGCCAGGGCCTACCATCACTCCGAGCTCTTTTTGCGCAGCGTTGATGAAGTCTTGCACGATGAGGAAGTAGCCTGGGAAACCCATCGTCTTCATCACGTGCAACTCAAACTTCACCCGCTCAACGACGTCTTTGGGTATCGGGTCTCCGTAGAGACGCTTTGCACCGTCGTATGCCAATTTCGCGAGATAGTCGGCCTCGAACTTTATTCTGTAAATCTTGTCGTAGCCGCCGAGTTTCTTTATCTTCTTGGCACCATCCTCTGGAGAAAGCGGATTCTCGCCGTTTTCGTCGGTGGTGAATTCGTCGTAGAGCTGTTGCTCGGTTATCTTGTTGCGCCACTGTTCCTCCGTTCCGAACGATTCGGGAATGGGGAAGAATGGCATGATTGGGTCGTGGTTGATGTTGTAGCGTTCTACCTTCGAGAGCACTTCGCAGGTGTTGGCAAGCGCCTCTGGTATGTCGGCGAACACTTGGTTCATCTCTTCCTTCGTCTTAAACCACTCTTGCTTCGAGTAGAGCATTCGCGTGGGGTCGTCGGAAGTCTTCTGTGTTGCTATGCAGAGCAGTCGGTCGTGAGCCTCTGCGTTCTCCTCGTCAACGAAGTGGCAGTCGTTTGTGCAAATCAGTTTGATGTTGTGCTTCCTTGCCAACTCTATTATCACCTTGTTTGCCTTCTGCTGCAGTGGGAATGTCTCACGGTTGGCAATCTGGTTTGGGTCGGTAACTTCGTGCCTCTGCAGTTCGAGGTAGTAATCGTCGCCCCAGATGTTCTTAAACCATTTTACCGACTCTTCCGCCCCCTCGATGTCGTCGTGCAATATTTTCGATGGCACTTCGCCGGCAATGCAGGCAGAGCATATTATCAGCCCTTCGTGGTGCTTGGCCAGTTCGTCGTGGTCGGTTCGTGGTTTGCCGTAGAAACCGTCGGTCCACGCCTTCGATACCAGTTTAATCAGGTTGTGATATCCCGTTTCGTTCTTCGCGAGCACTATCAGGTGGTTTCCGCTCAAGTCTCCCTTCTCCTGAACACGGTCGGTGAGACGTCTGAAGTTCCTTACTACATACATCTCGCAACCTATGATTGGAATGAACGGCTCAAGCCCTTCCTTGGCTCTCGACGCGTTCACTCCCTCCACATAGTTCCAGAACTCCTTAACACCCATCATATTGCCGTGGTCGGTGATAGCCATTCCTCTCATGCCGTTGGCTATTGCCTTATCTACGAGTTTCTGTATGCTCGCTTGGCCGTCGAGTAACGAATAATAAGTGTGAACGTGAAGATGAACAAAATCCTGCATAATATATGAAATTTCCGAAAATCGGTTTCAAAGTTACACACATTTGACGACATAACCAAAAGAAAAGGACAAAAAGTTTGTAAGATAAACATTTTTTTTGTACCTTTGCACTTTGAAACTATAAAGATACGACATGGGTGAGAAAATAAAGAAACTAAAGAAAATACGCATCCACCGCGAGGGGAACGACACACTGCTCGTCAGCCTGCTCATCATCGTAGTGGTGGCCTACCTTCTTTGGCACTACATAGACAACAAGATTCCCTTCTGGACATTCGTAGCCATATTCGGCGCTCTCTGGGCAGTAGTACTCAACTTCTACCGCTGCCCAATAAGATACTATAACGGCGAGACCGACGGCGTCGTGGTGGCACCAGCCGACGGAAAGATTGTCGTGATAGAAGAAGTGGACGAAAACGAATACTTCCACGACCGCCGACTGATGATAAGCATCTTCATGAGCCCCTTCAACGTTCACGCAAACTGGTTTCCCGTTGACGGAAAAGTAACCCTCGTGAAGCATCAAAACGGCAACTTCCACAAGGCATGGCTGCCCAAGGCAAGCGAAGAAAACGAGAGAGCCGACACGCTGATAGACACTCCCGACGGACAACGAGTGCTATGCCGACAGATTGCCGGAGCTATGGCACGCAGGATAGTGACATACGCAAAAGCAGAAGAAGACTGCTATATCGACGAACACTTAGGTTTCATCAAGCTCGGCTCACGAGTTGACGTATTTCTGCCCATTTGCTACGAACCCACGGTAACGATGGGACAGAAGACCACTGGCGACCTGACCGTAATAGCTAAACACAAGCATGAAGAAACATCTGCCTAACGCCATCACCTGCTGCAACCTCATATCGGGCTGCATCTCTACCACCTTCGCCCTGTCGGGCAACTATCCCATGGCATTCCTCTTCATAGTCATCGGAGCAGTGTTCGACTTCTTCGACGGCATGGTGGCACGACTGCTGCACGTCTCTTCACCAATAGGGAAAGAGCTCGACTCGCTGGCCGACGACATCACGTTCGGGCTCGCGCCATCGGCCATGCTCTTCAATTTCACGTTCATGATGAACACTCCCGACGGAATAATGCAGTATGCGCCCTACGCAGCATTCATAATGGCAGCATTCTCAGCATTACGACTCGCAAAGTTTAATCTCGACGAACGACAGACCACCGAGTTCATCGGTATGCCGACACCAGCCAACGCGCTCTTCTGGGCGTCGCTCATAACGGGAGGCGAAGAGTATCTCTCCACGCTGCCCCACTCCACCGTTTGGCTGCTCATACTGTCCTTCGTCAGCTGCTATCTCCTCGTTGCAGAGATACCAATGTTCTCGCTGAAGTTCAAGCACTGGCAGTGGAAAGGCAACGAACTGAAGTTCATATTCATCATCGTCAGCATACCGCTACTGCTCATATTCCGACTGTCGGGATTCGCCGTAGTCATCGCGCTATACATTCTGCTTTCCGTCATCAACAATGCGGCAAGCGCAAAAACTAAACAATGAGTGGCGACGCCATTCCAATGACCGCACCTCACACCACATTAAGATTAAAGACAAAAGATGCACAAGACCGTAGGCATAGGTATCATTTTATTAGTCGTTGGGCTCATCGTTCTGCTCATCGTACTGAGCCTAATACTAAAGGCCGTCAGCACCGTAAAGCAGATGTTGGGATTCGACACCAACAAGATAGAGGAAGAAGACGAGGACGACGACTTCTACCAACAGCATCGCCGGCAACAGGAACAGCGCTGGCAACAACAGCAACAGCAGAACCGCACATACACAACAGACGGCAACGAAACCGTTGCCGACCGTAGGAATGACACTCAGCGACAAAAGATTTTTGCCGACGACGAGGGCGAATACGTAGAGTTCGAGGAGTATTAGTGCACCAGAGTGCCGATGTCCTCACCATCCATCACGCGCTTCAGATTGCCCACAACATCCATGTTGAACACATAGATAGGCAGACCGTTCTCCTTGCACATAGTGGTGGCCGTCAGGTCCATCACCTTCAGTCCGCGATTGTAAATCTCGTCGAACGTTATCTCCTTGAACTTAGTGGCCGTTGGGTCTTTCTCTGGGTCCGCGGTATATACACCGTCAACGCGAGTGCCCTTCAGCATGACGTCGGCCTCTATCTCTATTCCTCTGAGCGACGAGCCCGTATCAGTAGTGAAATAGGGCGACCCCGTTCCTGCCGAGAAGATGCACACATAGCCCGCCTGCATAGCCTCGATAGCCTTCCACTTGGAGTAGAATTCGCCTATCGGTTCCATACGAATGGCGGTCAGCACCTTCGTCTTCACGCCCTTGGCTTCGAGGGCACTGCTCAGCGCGAGCGAATTGATGACCGTGGCGCACATCCCCATTTGGTCGCCTTTCACGCGGTCGAAACCCTTTTGCGAGCCGCTGAGACCACGGAAGATGTTGCCTCCTCCTATCACAATGCCAATCTCGACACCCATCTCGCTCACCTCTTTTATCTGTCGCGCATAGTCGTCGAGACGCTCAGGGTCGATGCCGTAACCTTGTTTTCCCATAAGGCTCTCGCCACTGAGCTTCAACAGAATTCTTTTAAACCTTGCCATATTATTTCCTTTTGATATATGTTTAATATATTATTGTTCGCGTACCTTATTATATGCGTCGCCGTGTTCAGGAGAGCAGGAATTCCACTTCCTTGAATCCGTATCGCCTCTCCGTCCCGTCGGCAAGCCGAAGCACAAGATGCCCGTCGGCCTCCACGTCGGCTATCTCTGCCTCTAATTCGCCGTCGGCATCCTTGAAGCGATGCATGCCGAAGCCCCTGTAGAGCCGCATCCCGTAGTAGTCGCCAATGAAGTCGTCGCCGTGGTCTTCTATTATTGCGGCATAGCCCTCCAGGTTTTCCAGTATCTTTCCGAGCACCTCGTCGCGGTCAACCTCGTGCCCCACTATCTGCCGGAGCGACACGGGGTTAGGCAGTTCCGCAGGAAACGCCTCCTCGTTGATGTTCACTCCGGTGCCAATCACCAGATGGCGCAGCTTGTCGCCCGCCACGGCACACTCTATCAGCGTCCCACTAATCTTGCTGTCGTTCCAATAGATGTCGTTTGGCCACTTCACGCTGATGCCCTCGGCATATTCGTCCAGAGCGTCGGCCACGGCAAGGGCGATAGCCTTCGAGAAGACGAACTGGCGCGTGGCCTTCACGCCCTTGGTCTTCAGGAATATGCTGAACGTCAGGTTTTTGCCCGCTTCCGAGTGCCACGTGTTGCTGCCCTGTCCGCGTCCTGCCGTCTGATAGTCGCTAACGACGGCGCAGGGCGAAGCCAGTTCGTCGGCGTGTTCACGTATGTAGTCGTTGGTCGAACCAACGCTCTCCAGTCGCACTATGTTCATGATGGTGTGTCGTTTCCGTCTTAAAAGATTTTTACTTAGGTTCGGACGAAATATCTCTTTCCGCCTGATAACTCGACTGCAAAAATACAAAAAAAAGACGGTACTTACAAGAAAATTGCTTAATTTTGCACCATGGAACTAGAAAACCAACTACAACGCGACCAGCGCTTCATGCAAATGGCACTCGAAGAAGCACGACAGGCAGCCCGCGAAGGGGAGATTCCCATCGGTGCCGTCATCGTCTGTAAGGACAGAATAATATCGCGGGCACACAATCTCACCGAGACGCTGACCGACGTAACGGCGCACGCCGAGATGCAGGCCATCACGTCGGCTGCCAACCTTCTGGGCGGCAAATATTTGCAAGAGTGCACCATCTATGTTACCGTGGAGCCTTGCGCCATGTGTGCCGGTGCCATCGGTTGGGCGCAGATACCACGGATAGTCTATGGAGCGCCCGACGAAAAGCGAGGTTTCCAGCGCCTTGCTCCCAACGCGCTTCACCCCAAGGCCACCGTTACGTCGGGCATACTCGAAGAGGAATGTCGCGAGATTATGCAGCAGTTTTTCGCCTCCCGAAGATAAACTTCAGCCTTCGCCCACTACTCGCTATCACTTAACCATATACACAGCGTCCACCACTGCGTTTCATTACGGTAGTGGAAACCGCCGACAGTTTCCACCTCGACAAGAAATTAGAGTAGTGGAAACAACGAAACATCGTTACTACGACAACATTGTTTCACGATAACAATAAAAGCTCGCTACGGCTGTGCCAAAAAGCCCACACAGAAGCTACTAATCAACCGTTTTTGGCACGTGAAACGAAAAAAGTTAAGCAAAAGTGCGATTTTTCAATCTTTTTATGATAGGTTTACCGCCTTTTTTATTACTTTTGCAGATGAATTATCGAACCAAAAGATTTTTTAGAATGAAAAAAGCATTACTCTTAGCAGCCGCAGCCCTCACAGTAGCGCAGGCATCGCAGGCACAGACCGTACTGGAAAGCAAGACCTTCGACAACATCTATGTAGGTCTGCATGGTGGAGTCGCAGCCAAGACGACACACACTGCCATCTTTAAGAACCTCAATCCAACAGCAGGTATTCGTATCGGACGATACTTTACGCCTGTCGTTGGACTCGCCGTAGATGGAGACCTCTTCTTCGACAATGCACCCGACAAAAATACGGGAACGTTCTTCCGCGGATTTACTCTTGACGTGCTGGGAACGGTGAATTTCACCAACTGGATTGACGGTTACATCGGGCAGCCACACTTCTTCGAGGTGAGCGCCGTGGCCGGAGCAGGATGGGACTGCCGCCTCTATAGCCCCTCGAACAAGGGGCTGGGCACGATAAAGGACGACGGCATGGTGTCGAAATTAGGATTGAAGTTCGACTTCAACCTCGGCCAGAAGAAGGCATGGCAGCTCTACATCGAGCCGACAATCAACCACTTCTTCGCAAACAACACCTCGCCCGACTATCCGCAGATGAACGTCAACAACTCTTACTTGGAGCTGACGGGCGGCGTCATCTATAAGTTCAAGAACTCCAACGGAACCCACAACTTCGCATTCGCACTGCTGCGCGACCCAGCAGAGATAGACGGACTTAACGCGAAAATCAACCAACTGCGCCAGACCGTCAATACTAAGGACCAGCAGATTGCACAGGACGCTAACGACATAGCAGAACTGCAACGACAGCTGAACGAGTGCCGTAACCAGAAGCCAAAAGTAGTGGAAAAAGTGGTTAAGGTGAATGGTAGCGTGCTGCAGCCCACAGTTATCTTCGGGCAAGGCAAGTCTTCCATTGACGCGGCACAGTACGCAAGCGTAGCCATGGTTGCCAAGTATATGAAGAACCATCCGTCCAGTCATATCCTCATAAAAGGATATGCGTCGCCGGAAGGAAGCGTCGAGCTCAACCAGAGACTGTCGGAGAACCGTGCACAGGCCGTCAAGGATGCGCTTGTCAATCGCTACGGCATCAGTTCGAGCCGCCTATCTACACAAGGAATGGGCGCCACCGACGAACTGTTTGAAGAGATAGACTTCAACCGCGTGGCAACCTTTACGGATACGACGAAATAAGCCGTAATAGCTTGCTGCATAGACCGCCGAGACGCCCCACCACAGGCTGCTCGGTGGTTTCTTTTTATTGAAAAAGAACAAAAAACAGCCAAAGATTTGCAGACTTGACAATTATTTCGTACCTTTGCCCAAATTTATTTAGTTCTTTAGTTTTTAGTTCTTCAGTTCACATACGGACTTAAAAACTTAAAAACTCAAAAGCTGAAGCATATCATTAAACAACTACAAAACTATCACAACATGAAAAGAATCTACTTAGTGCTCCTGCTTGCCGTCGTAGCACTGTCGGCACAGGCGCAAAGAAGGACCGACAAGCTCGACCGTGGCCTCGTGGCAACTGTCTCGGCATCAGGGTCGGGCAACTTCGTCAGTTGGCGCATCTTCGCAGAGGAATACTACGACACGAAGTACAATCTATACGCCAACGGCTCGATTGTTGCCAAGAACCTGACGGTCTCCAACTATGTTCACTCCGGCGGAAACTCATCGACGACATATCAGGTTGCGCCCGTGGTTCGTGGCGTCGAAGGCGAGAAATCGGCAGCAGTGAAACGGTGGAGCGGCGACATGACGTCGAGCTTCGGAAACTCGCACTACGGATATATGGACGTGCCGACGCAACCCGTCTATGACCGCAAGGGGCATCTTCAGACTAACAACTACGAGCTGAACGACGTATCGCTTGCCGACGTAGATGGCGACGGCATCTCGGAACTGATTGTGAAGCGTAACTATACGCCGGACAACAGCTCTGTGAACAATGATTCCGCCTATAATCACATAGAGTGCTACAAGGTGGATGGCACGCGACTTTGGTGGATAGACCTCGGCCCGAATATGGTGAGCGGCCCCGACGAGCAGTATGATGTCGTGGGATTCGACTGGGACCAAGACGGAAAGGCCGAACTGGTGATGCGTGCCGCCGACGATGTTGTGCTCCACAAAGCCGACGGCTCAACGCAGACCATCGGGACAGCAGGGGTTAACACTCGTGGCAGCATCAACCAAACAGCGAACATGACCTACACCAACACGGGCTCGGAATATCTGCTTTACCTAAACGGCGAGACGCTCGAACCATATCAGGTGATGACCTATCCGCTTGCACGTGGCTCTGCTTCAGACTGGGGCGACGGCTACGGACACCGCTCGACAAAGCACTACTTCGGCGCGCCGTTCCTCGACGGTCGTAATCCTTACATCTTCCTCGCACGCGGATGCTACACCAAGCACGCCATGATAGCCTACAGCGTCAACCCTTCCACGCACGCTCTTACTAAGTATTGGAGTTGGTCGTGCGCCGACACTTCGAGCCCATACTACGGACAGGGATACCACAACTATGCCATAGCCGACGTTGACATGGACGGTCGCGACGAGATAGTGTTCGGCTCGATGGTGATCGACGACAACGGTAAAGGCCTGTCAACGACGGGACTGGGCCACGGCGACGCGCAACACTGTGGCGACCTCGACCCCTATCGTTGGGGACTCGAACAGTTTGCCTGCAACGAGGATAAGC